>JGI12421J11937_10000326_pt1 | contig 18282 bp, 14 predicted proteins | sample LakErihyJuly2011_2_FD_11937 | JGI IMG/M metagenome (IMG submission 11937)
AGGGAGATTAGCAAGAAATTTGAGCAAACGGTTAACGGGACGATTAAAGAAGTGTTAAATCATTTCAAAACGCATCCGCCCAAGGGTGAGTTTGTGGTAGTTTTGGAAGGTGTTAATGCCAAAGAAGGCGATGATTTATTGGCTTTGAACGACAATTAACAACGCATCAATTTGATATGGATAAAGCGCAAAATGAGATAGCAGCTGAGACGAAAAGCAATCGACTAAAACTGATAGTTTGTTTGTTTTTACCTGCGTTGCTCTTTTGGCTAGCTTGGGAGCCGATGCCATTTACACCTTTGGTTTTCATAGCATTTGTCCCGTTTTTTTATTTGGCCGAATGGGGTCGGAGCACGAGCAAATGGAAGAATTTCGGCGTCTTGTTTTTGGCTTTGATGCTATGGAACATTTCAACTACGTGGTGGGTTTGGTTTGCTTCAGATGTTGGTGCGATTGCCATGTTGATTTTGAATTCTTTGTTGATGTATCTCCCATTTGGACTAAGCAGATGGTTACAGAGAAAAAAGTGGTTCAAATGGGATGCTAAATGGCTATTTATTGCACTTTGGTTACTTTACGAATACGGACATCATAGATGGGATTTGTCGTGGCCATGGTTGACTTTAGGCAACGCATTCAGTGGCATGCCTTGGTATGTTCAGTGGTACGAATTCACGGGTACTTTGGGAGGCACGGCTTTGATTTTATCGGTTAACATTTTAGTGTACCAAGCGCTGAATAGGGATCCATTGAATTTGAATAGGAGTTTGATGATGGGATTCCGTTTGCCGGTGGCCCTCGTTTTACTTTTTGGGTTGTTGAGTGTTGTGATGGGGCAGCTCGCGTCGGATTTTGTGGATCAAAAAAAGATCAAGTTAAAGCAGCCGTATCGCGTGGTTGCGATTCAACCTAATTACGATCCATACGACGAGAAGTTTGTTTTAGATCCGATGCAAATGGTGAGGGATATGGCGAAGACGTCGGACAGTGCCGGTCCAGCGGATTGCATTTTGTGGCCGGAAACTTCTTTGGTTGGCAATATCGATGTTGGTTCGCCCGCTCAAGACATGCAGGTCTCTTTTTTGATGCATCATTGGCAGAAAAATGGCACGTCGGACGTTAAACCTGTGAGGGACTCTTCTCAAAATCAATATCGTACTGCCGGACGACCGTCGATGCTAATTGGCTCCAACATGATTCATTGGTATTCTTGGATGGGAAAGGGCAAACCTGACGTGGCGGCTAGGCAGAGTAGCAATCCAGAATATTGGTATACGCTGCATAATTCGGCGTTGTGGATTCGCCCTGTTGATGGATCCTTGTTTAGTGGCAATAATCCTTCCGTTCAAGGAGGTGAGCGTCAACGGATAGACAATGGCACCAACATCAATGGCGATATTCAATTTTACCATAAATCCAAGTTGGTTCCGGGCACCGAGCAGTTGCCATTTGTGACGGTTTTGCCCTTTTTGGAGCGATTGGCAATTTCGTTGGATGAGAATTCGGCATCGGGCACATTGGGTAAAAACGCAACGGCTAAGGCGTTGGGCGTGAGCAATTCCAAGGTTGCTCCAATCATTTGTTATGAAAGCATTTACGGCGATTACGTAAGTGAATATGTAAAGGACGGTGCGTCTTGGTTGGCGGTAATTACCAATGATGCTTGGTGGAACAATACGCCAGGACACAAGCAGCATTTTTCATATGCCAAGTTAAGGGCCATCGAACAGAGAAAGTGGGTGGTTAGAAGCGCGAATACCGGAATTTCGGGCTTTATTGATCCGTTGGGAAGAACTACGATGCGCTCGGGTTGGTATCAAGGTCGTGATGAAAGATCGGCACAGGTGGCGTTGGACAATCACTCGGATGACGCGAAAATCACGCAAGTGGGTACTCAATTGGCGTTGTCGCAAACCATCTATTTAAATCAATATCGAACTATTTATAACCGATTGGGAGATGGAAAAATTCTGGCAATTCTGGTATTGGCGATGTTGTTTTTATCGTGGTTTAACCGAAAACAGAAGCAGGCCGTATAAAAATTGTTTTGTTGACACTGATTGTCGGATTGAGGCGGAAAATAGGAATTAAAATTCTCGTATCTTTGTAATATGTCGAATCTACTCCATCAACGTCTGGTAAAAATCAGGGAATCGGTAGAGGCGATATCATTGGAAAACAAGCAATTGCGTGGAAATAATGAAAGTTTAACCCAGCAAATTGCGGAACTTCAAAAAACGATAGAATTGCAAAAAAATGCGCTCTATGAGTTAAAAGAAGAGAATAAAATGATTAAACTTGCAAAAGAAATGTCTAGTGCCAATGCGGATGTTCATGATTTAAAAATCAAGATCAATGAATTGGTAAGAGATATCGATAAGTGCATAGATTTACTGAACGAATAATAACAATTAAATGGAGCCTACGGATAGCATTCTCATCAACGTTAACATCGACAATCGCGCTTTGCGGTTGCGGGTTGCGGTAAAAGATGAGGAGGATGTGCGATTGTCGGCTCAGGTACTAAACCAACGCGTTAACGCATTTAAGAATTTTAATGCGCAAGAACCCATAGATCGTCTTTCGTGGGCGGCATTGGATTTGGCGGGTGAAGTGGTACGACATAGTAAGAACCATCGCGGAGATGAAGCGCTCGTGGAGCAGGAGTTATTGGCGATAGAGAAGGTTTTATACTCATAATTGTTCTGAATTCTCAGTAGCTGTGTGCTTTTCGTCAATTAAAAACGAAAGGAATAACAGAAAATGGAAAACATCGTATTTATCCTCGCCGCTCTCATTGTGGGATTGGCCCTTGGATATGTTGTGTTTGTAGCGATGCGCAAAACACAGCTTGAGAAAGACAAACAAAGCATCATTGAAGAAGCCAAATTACAGGGCGAAAACATCAAGAAGGATCGGATTTTAGAAGCGAAGGAGAAGTACATGCAACTTCGTTCCGATTACGAACAGGAGACCAACCGCAGAAGCAACGAGTTGGGTAACAGCGAAAATCGCATCAAACAGAAAGAGCAATCTTTGGATGATAAGATTCGCGCTAACAAAACGAAAGAAGAGGAAATGACCAAATCGCGTGAGCGTTTGGATGCCCAAATCGAAGCGTACAAATTGAAGGAGCGTGATGTTCAGCAGTTAAGGGAGCAGCAGTTGTTGCAATTGGAAAAAGTGGCTGGATTATCTGCTACGGATGCCAAAACCCAAATGTTGGAGAACATCAAGGTGCAGTCGCATACAGAAGGTTTGACTTTGGCTAAGATCATCGTTGAAGAGGCCAAGTTGAGTGCTACACGCGAGGCAAAGCGTATCGTTTTGCAGACCATTCAAAGGACGGCTGCGGAAACTGCGATTGACAATACGGTTACGAGTTTTCCATTGGAAAGCGACGATGCGAAGGGCAGAATTATTGGTAGAGAGGGAAGAAATATCAAGGCATTTGAAGCGGCTACGGGCGTGGAAATTTTGATTGATGACACACCAGAAACCATCGTATTGAGTTGTTACGATCCAATTCGCAGGGAAATTGCCCGCGTTTCGTTGGAGCGTTTGATTCGCGATGGTAGAATTCACCCAGCTCGCATTGAGGAAGTGGTGGAAAAAGTGAAGAAACAGGTGGAAGAGGAAGTGGTTGAATGGGGAGAGCGCACCGTGGTTGATTTGGGTATTACAGGGTTGCATCCTGAGTTGATCCGCTATGTGGGTCGGATGCGCTTTAGAAGTTCATACGGACAGAATTTGTTAAAGCACAGTAGAGAAGTGGCGCGTTTGTGTGCTACGATGGCGGCGGAAATGGGCTTGAACGTGAAGTTGGCGAAACGCGCGGGTTTGTTACACGATATTGGAAAATGTCCAGATAACGACGAGGAAACTCCGCACGCTTTGTTGGGTATGAAAATTTGTGAGAAGTACGGCGAGCATCCTGAGGTAATCAATGCGGTTGGAGCTCACCACGACGAGATCGAGATGACATCTTTGTTGAGTCCTGTGATTCAGGCTTGCGATGCGATTTCTGGTTCTAGACCTGGTGCTCGTAGAGGCGATGATCAATATGTGGAGCGTATCAAAGAAATGGAAGCCATGGCTTTGAGTTATCCTGGTGTTGAGAAAGCTTATGCGATTCAGGCGGGCAGAGAGTTGCGTATCATCATGGCGGCGGAAAAATCGAACGATGAAAATGCAGATACGTTGGCATTTGAGTTATCGAACCGTATCATGACGGAGATGCGTTATCCTGGACAGGTTAAAATCACGGTGATTCGCGAGAAGCGCGCTGTGGGTATCGCAAAATAAAATAATCTTTGGTACGATGTACCTAACCATAGACTTTGGCAATACAGCATCAAAATATGCCCTCTTCAACGAAGAGGGCATATTGCATTCTCACGGGGTGTACGAAGACGTGAGTGCTTTTGTTGGACTGGGTTTGAAAGGTTGTATTTTCAGCACTGTTCGCAAGGAAGTGCCATGGCTAACAGGTTTAGATTGTCCGGTTCATTTATTCAGTAGCAGTATGTCGTTGCCGGTAAAAATGGGCTACGAAACGCCAGACACGTTAGGCCCGGACCGATTGGCGGGGGTATTGGGAGCAAAATGGCTATTGGGTCGTGATGGAATGGTGGGTGCTTGCTTGGTGATTGATGCGGGGACTTGTATTACGTATGATTGGTTAACGCCAGAAGGGGAATATCTGGGTGGCAGCATTTCACCGGGGTTGCATATGCGGTATTTGGCTTTGCATCAACAAACGGGAAAACTGCCATTGGTAAGTCATGAAGTGTTTGAGAATCAGTTGGGTTCCAGCACAAACGAGAGCATTTTATGTGGTGTACAGCAAGGGGTTTGGGGTGAATCGCACCGACAAATTGCGCATTTCCTCGAAAAATACCCAAAGGGGGCCGTATTTATTACGGGGGGTGATGCCTTATTCTTGGCGGAACAACAGAAAACCAAGATATTTGTGGAGCCTCTGCTCGTACATTATGGGCTTATGCATGCTTTAATTTATCATGAAACGCACTAACATCAGACTTTTTATCATCGCAATGATGACTTTGGGATTTTCTCAAGGATTTTCGCAGTCTGCATCGGGGCAGAATTTGACATTTTCACCTTATAGCAATTTCGGTTTGGGCGAGTGGCTTGGAACCAATCTGGTACAAAACGGAAGCAATTTGCACACTCGTTCCAGTGCGTATTCTTATACGATGGCCAATCCGGCGACGTTGGGAAATTTGTATTTTACCACTTTTGATTTTGGCGGTTCGTTTAAGTCGAGCACCATCATGGCGGGAGATCAAACACAGACCTACCGCGGGGGTGGAATGAACTACTTTAATTTGGCATTTAGAACCTACAATTATTACCATCGGATTCCCTATTTTGATAGTATTGCGATGCAAAAGCGAATAAAATCAACGCGTTATGGCATCAATTCAGCAATTTCTCTTCAGCCGCTTACTTCTGTGGGATATAAATATGCCATTTCGGATTCAACACCGTTTATCAGCAAAACCACACATTCGGGTTATGGGGGGATAAACATGTTGGAATTGGCAAATGGGTTTCGCTTGGGCTCACACGTGCATTTGGGATACAGTATTGGTCGTGTTTTTGGGCAGATCAATGATCAAACCATATTTAGTATACCCGATTCTACCAATTTGAATGTATTGGAAGATTTAAAGTCGGTTTTGGTTAAGGGCACACAACAGAAGGTTGGTTTTTTGGTTGATTTCAAATTGGACTCAACGTATCACTCTTTTGGCGGTAGTTATCAGATGTATTCTGGGATGATGGGCGAGCAAACGCGATTTACCAGAACTATGGAATTGTTTGGTTCCTTTATCTCTGTGGTTGATACCATTACGAATCTCACATCGCCTAAAAAATCGTTTCAATTGCCTAACAGTTTTGGATTGGGCTATCAATTTAAATACCGTCAGGCTTGGACGGTGGCTTTGGATTACAGACAGCAAAACTGGCAGAAAATTGATGTCATCTATTTTGATGCTGAGAGAAAATACAATGTCCGCAAGGATTACGGGGTAACATTTACGCTTCATCCCAACGATTTGAGGGTTCAGGGACGCAGAAAGATGCAATGGCCTGTCCGAGTGGGTGCGGTGTATTCTGAAACACAATATGCGTTTAACACTTCTACGGGCAACGTCCCTTTGATTCAGCAGCGTGCTTTTGTTGGGTTTGGTATTCCCATTGTTCGCAGATATTACGACAATTCCTCTTTAACCAGTTTGGTCCATGTTCAATTAGATTATGTTCAGCGCGGAACCACCAATCATGGATTAGCACAGGAGAAATTTTTCAATGTCACTTTGGGCTTGCAATTGGGTGATATGTGGTTTCAGCGTAGGAAATTCGATTAACAAATGCGTTGGGGGCTTTTATGTTTGATATGTTTGTTTGCTTCCTGTTCGGAATCGATAAAAATGTCAAATAGTAAGAAGAAAAGCAAGGAATTTTCTGCCCAGGAATATGCCGAGAAGGTGACCATCGAGTATACGGACTCGGGGTTATTGCGGGCAAGGGTTTTCAGTCCAATTTTAACGGCCATNAAATCAAAATTGCATCCTTATGTGTTGATGAAGCAGGGGCTGAAGGTGGATTTTTACGATAAACAAGGGGTTTTGGAGAGTTATTTAACGGCGGAGTATGGGGCGAGTTATGCGGAGGAAAAGAAGGTAATTGTAAGAAGGAATGTGGAGATTCTGAACACCAAGGGGGAGACATTAAATACGGAAGAATTGATTTGGGACCAAAGCACGGGAACCATTAGAACAGATAAATTTGTAAAAATTACGGGTAAAGATCAGATAACTACTGGAACGGGATTGATTAGCAATCAATCATTTACGGACTGGGAGATTATCAACTTTGCCGGCACAATCAACCTACCCAATGATCAAAAACCACATCCTCGCCCTCTTATCGCTGGTCGCGGCCGCTATTAGTGGCACCGAATCCATTTTGCAATTTTACGCCACTGGCATTGTTTCGGGAGCTGGATGGTTGATGTTGTTCGTTTTTGTGGCGAGTTTTTATTTTTATATGCGTTTCAAGAAAGCGCGTAGAGAGATGATGCAACAAGGCAAACGCTAAATCTTTATCTTCGCAAGGCATCATGAAAATCTCCATTGATTGGTTAAAATCCATCTTACCAACTGAGGCAACAGCCGATGAAATCTCCGATTTGTTGTCGGTTTCGGGTTTAGAAGTTGAACACATTGAACCATGGTTTAGTGTGGGCAGTGGCTTGCAAGGGTTTGTTGTGGGCGAGGTAATGAGTTGTGTGCCTCATCCCAATGCGGATCGATTGCGGGTAACTACGGTGAATGTGGGTGGCGATGCGTTGCTACCGATTGTCTGCGGTGCGCCCAATGTGGCTGAAGGACAAAAAGTGGTGGTTGCGTTGGTGGGTACTGAGATTCAGATGCCCGGAAAGGAGTCGTTTGTGATAGGCAAAGCGAAAATTCGTGGCGAGGTTTCCGAGGGAATGATCTGTGCGGAAGATGAGTGCGGTGTTGGAAATAGCCATGATGGTATTGTGGTTTTGCGCAGCGATGCTCAGGTGGGTATGCCGGCGGCGGAATATTTTGGCGTTGCGTCGGATGTGGTTCTGGAAATTGGCTTAACTGCGAATCGTGGTGATGCAGCTTCTCATTTGGGGGTGGCCAACGATTTGGCGGCATTATTGAAACAAGATTTTGATAGAATTACCCATCAAACATTACCGATAAAACCCCAAGGTCGCTCGGTGAGTGTTGCGGATTCAGATTTATGTCAACGATATATTGCACTGGGAATACAGGGGTTACAGTTGGGTGAAAGCCCAGATTTTGTGAAGCATCGTTTGCGGGCCATTGGCATCGAACCGCGGAACAATGTGGTGGACACGACCAATTATTTTCTACATCAAACCGGACAACCCATGCACGCTTTTGATGCAGATTTGTTGGAGGGTAATCTTGTAGTTCGTTTGGCTTTGGCCGATGAAAAGTTGGTTTTGTTGGATGGGAAAAGCATCAATTTAGATTCCCAAGACGTTGTGATTGCGGATGCTAGCGGTGCGATTGCCTTGGCTGGTGTGATGGGCGGTTTAAAAACGGCGGTAAGCGCAAATACGAAAAATATTTTATTAGAAATTGCACATTTTCATCCCACGTTGGTCCGAAAATCTGCAAAACGTCATCATTTACACACCGATGCCGGTTTTAGGTTTGAACGGGGTGTCGATGTTGAGAATATGGCCAATGCTGCGAGTTTAGCAGGCTTTCATTTGGTAGAACATTGTGGCGGCACATGGGTGGCCAATTCCGAGGTTTCTACGGGTACATTTGAGACAAGAAAAATTAATTTGAATGTATCAGAGCTGAACAAGTTTGCGGGATTAGAGATTCCGGTTTTGGAGATTCGCAGAATTTTAGGCCAACTTGGCTTTGGCGTTAACGAATCCAATAATCACTGGGAAGTTAGCGTTCCGGGTTGGAGAAACGACGTTTCTATTGCGGTAGATTTATACGAAGAAGTGATGCGGATTTACGGGTACGATCATGTCCCGATGGATGGCAAATTGCAGGCAACGCTAGGCACTTTTGAAGGCATGGGATTGCGCAAATCGGAGAATCGTATGCGTCAGTATTTAATTAATCAAGGGATGTTAGAGGCTTCCACCAATTCTTTGCATCCGAGTGCTTGGTATCCCGGAATGGAGGATTTGGTTTATTTGAGCAATCCGCTAAGTACGGATATGGATGTTATGCGGGCATCTTTGACACCCGGTTTATTGCAGTCGGTGGCCTATAACATTAACAGAAAAGCCGAATCGGTTCAACTGTTTGAAGTGGGTAGAACCTACCGAAAAACGTCGAAGGGATTTAAGGAAACACCAATGTTGAGTATGGTCTTTTGGGGTGCCGTTCAGCCAGAGAGTTGGGAGAGCAAGGCAAAAATGGTAGATCATTATCATGTAAAGCGAAGAGTGATGGGGATACTCAGAAGCTTAGGTAGTGAGGCTACGGCAGAGAATATTACGATAGCAGAAGCACCGAAAAACTGGTTGACTGCCGCGGAAATCAACGGCACTGTTTGGTGTGTTGAGTTTCCATGGAGGAAATTTATCAAACAGAAATCGGAAACATTAAAAGTGGTTTCGGCTCCAAAGTATCCGGGCATGCGCAGAGATTTGAGTTTGGTAGTTGCCAAGGAACAGACATTTGCCGAATTGGAAGGTGTGGTAAAAAGCATCAAATTGCCTTTGTTGCAGGATGTTCGGGTATTCGACGTGTTTGAAGGAAAGCCTTTGGATGCTGGGCAGAAAGCCGTTGCGTTGAGTTTTCATTTTTTGAATGCGGAATCAACCCTTACGGATACCGAGGTAGATCGTTGTATGGATAAGTTGATGAAGGCTTTTGAAGCTGGGGGCGCATCCATAAGAAAATAGTCGGATTTAGATATTTCAGCTCCACTTTTGGGTTTGTTGATGTAATCAGTTATTTATATGTTCTATTTTCGCACAATGGAACTGACCAGTGTAATTTATGAGAAACGTGGCAACGCGGCGCATATCACCTTAAACCGTCCGGATGTTTTCAATGCGTTTGATGAAACCCAGAGCTACGANNTGCAGGCGGCNTTAAAGGAAGCGAATAAAGACGCTGAGGTNCGTGTTGTTGTGTTGACAGGGGCTGGCAAGGCATTTTGTAGTGGTCAGGATTTGAANGCCATTGCGGGGTCAAAAAATCGCTCTTTGAGTGANTCATTATANAANCGATATAATCCCATCATCAAGGCGATGCGGGAGATGCCAAAACCCATCATCGGTAGAATCAATGGCGTTGCTGCGGGCGCGGGCGCTTCATTGGCCTTGGCTTGCGACTTTATTGTTGCGGTTGATACTGCATCGTTCATAGAAGTTTTTGTGAATGTGGGATTGGTGCCCGATTCAGGATCTTCATACTTTTTACCTAAAGCGATATCTCCGGCACGTGCGTTTGAAATGGCAACTATGGCACCCAAGGTGAGTGCGGAAAAGGCATTGGAGTGGGGGTTGATTAACCGAGTGGTGAGTGCGGATTTGTTGGATGAGGAGGTCAATAAGATTGCAGATTATTACGCCCAAGCACCTACGATGGCCATCGGAATGATCAAGAAAATGCTGAATAAGGCGGGCCATTCGGATTTGCAAACAATGCTTCAATACGAGGCCTACTGTCAGGAAATCGCTGGAAGATCCAACGATTATCGCGAAGGGGTATCGGCATTTAACGAAAAGCGCAAGCCTGTTTTTAAGGGGAATTAAGTGGCAACTTCCTGTCAAAAGATGTAATTTGCAAACTTTATGAGCGTTTTTCATTGTTTTCTTAAGCGTATTGCCTTTTTAGCGCTTTTATTATTTGGGCTTTCTCAACAAAATTTAATTGCGCAAGGCGCTGAAAATCCTCACTTGAATGAACCTTGCGGATTCGCAACGGTAATCGACCAATTGGAAGCGCAGTATCCAGGATTTAAATCAACATTCGATGCGCAGACATTGAAATTGGTAAAGTCGAACCCTATCATCGAATCGAGAAAAAAGCGCATTACGGATACCATTTTTTATTACGATACCGTTTACACGATTCCCGTTGTTTTTCACGTGTTGTACAATGTGGCCAATGAGAATCTGAACGACTCTTTACTGATTTCTCAAATTGAGGTGTTGAATAGAGATTTTAATCGCAGGAACCCTGATACTGTAAAAACGCGCGGAATTTTCAAGTCNAGGGCGGGTTCGGCAAGGATTGAGTTTGTTTTGGCATCGGTTGATCCGAATGGAGTGGCCACCAATGGAATGATTCATAAGCCCACAACTAGAGCCACTTTTGGATCAAGCACAGGACAATTGGCTGATTTGATGAAGTCTTCAGCAACGGCTGGAAACGACCCCTGGGATCCTACAAAATATTTAAACATTTGGGTTTGCGATTTGAGCGTGAACAACCAAGACAATTTATTGGGCTATGCCTTTCCGCCCTACGGGCATCCTTCATGGACGAGTGGATCTTGGGTTGCCGATAACCGTCAAGGTGTGGTGTTGCATTACAAAGTGGTGGGGAGAAACAATCCACGGGCAACTGGCTCCATAGCCCCCTCCAACATGGGTAGATGTGCCATTCACGAAGTGGGCCATTTTTTGGGTTTGCGTCATATTTGGGCAGACGACCAAAATATGGGCAATAAATGCACATTGGACGATTACATCGACGATACCCCATTGCAAGGAATAGGGGCGGGGTTTACGTGTATTTTGGGCGGAAATACTTGTATAGAGGCAAAAAACGACATGCCTGACATGTTTGAAAATTACATGGATTATTCTACGGAAGCTTGTCAGAACATTTTCACAAAACGGCAGGTATCGATGATGCGAAAGTCAATTACTGAGTATCGTGTGGACTTGCCAATCAAAATAGACATTATAACCAAGCTGCGAATTTTTGATACAGTTGTATACAACGAGATTTTAATTTATCCCAAGTCAAATAGTAAGAAAGTGATGGTTGAGGTAAAGAATGAGGATNTTTTAGACCAATTGGAGATTCAGTTTTTTACGATGTTAGGCCAGGCGATGACTGAGCCCATTGCCATCAAAAAGAATGAAACCTTAGTAGATACAGAGTCGTGGTCTACAGGTGCTTATGTCGCCCGTTTGGTGCGCACCAGTGACGGAAAAGTCATTCGCAAGCAGAAGTTATTTGTAGAGTAAATCAAAGTTCCTTTCTCAAACGAGCCACGGGAATTCCTAATTGCTCACGGTATTTGGCCACTGTCCTGCGGGCAATGTTGTACCCTTTTTCTTTGAGTAAGTCCATCAAAGCTTCGTCTGTGAGGGGTTTTATTTTGTCTTCTTGTCCGATTGCGTTGCTTAGGATTTTCTTGATTTCGCGGTTGCTCACCTCTTCGCCATCGTCGTTGGTTAGGCCTTCGGAGAAGAAGAATTTCAACGGAATAATACCAAAATCGGTCTCGACGTATTTGCTATTTGCCACACGAGAAATGGTGGAAATATCCAATTCAACTTGCGTTGCGATGTCCTTCAAAATCATTGGCTTGAGTTTGGTTTCGTCGCCGCTTTCTATGAAGAATTCGTGCTGACGTTGTACGATGGCTTGCATGGTTTTCATCAGGGTGTTCTGACGTTGTTTTACGCTATCGATGAACCATCTGGCCCCGTCTACTTTCTGCTTGATATATTGAACCGCATCGCGCAACTGTTTTTCTTTGTGAGGGCTATTTTCGTAGGCCTTCAGTGTTTCAATGTAAGAAGCGCTTAATCGCAACTCAGGTGCATTTCTGCCATTTAATCGCACTTTGAGCAGCCCTTCGTCGTTGATGACAGTAAAGTCCGGCACGATGTACTGTGTTTTTCCGCTGATGCTCCCTGTTTCGCCTGGTTTTGGATTGAGCTTTAGGATTTCACCCATCGCCGCTTTGAGTTGCTCATCGTTAATTTTGAGACTCTTTTTTATTTTATCGTAGTGCTTCTTTGTAAAGGCATCAAACTGTTCGGAAAGTAACTTCTCTGCCAAATCAATCGCGGGATTGTCGCCGTAATCCTTTTTATACAACTGAAGTAGAAGGCATTCTTGTAGGTCGCGCGCTGCGATTCCTGGCGGATCAAAATTCTGAATCTTAATTAGCAATCGCTCCAGTTGGGCTTCGGTGGCCGTAACGTTTTCGTTGAAGGCGAGGTCGTTGACGATATTGCGCAATTCACGACGTAAATAGCCATCGTCTTCAATAGAACCTATGAGGTGATAAACGAGTTCTAGTTCGCGGTCTTCAAATATGGCGCGGGCCTGTTCGTAGAGGTATTCGTGGAAGGTGCTTTGCGCAGCCAGAGGCATTTCGCGGTGCTCTTCGTTGCTGTAATCTTCGCCCATTCGGAAACTTCCGTAATCGTCGTCGCCACTGGCACGGAGCAACTCATCCACATTTATATCCTGACCATAATCGTCGTAGGCATTGTCGATAATTGGTTCTTCTGGACCCGATTCCTCAGTGCTTGATTCGGGCTTTTCTTTCTGATCGTCGTTGTGGCGGTCGTCGTTTACCCTATAGTCGATGGCCTCATCCACCCCTTCCAAATTCTCCAACGCGGGATTGTCGAGCAATTCCTGCCCCACCTTTTCCTCAAAGTCTTGTGTATTCAGTTGAAGCAGCTTGATAAACTGAATCTGTTGGGGACTCAGCTTCTGAAACAGCTTCTGCGATAACTCTTGTTTGAGGGCCATATCACAAATATAAGAAATTTTGCCCTTTTAACAAATATCGTGCCATAAATTTTGAAGCCCTTTTCTTATCTTTGCGATACAAGCATTTGCAATCGATAATAATAATCACATAGTTAACATGGGAAGTCAGGATTTCAGTTCAAAGTCGGTCAGTATTCAGGACCTTCAATCGCACATCAACGAAACGATTGTTTTGCGTGGTTGGGTATCAAATAGGCGTGAGGGCAAGGGTATTGTTTTTGTGATTTTGCGCGACGGCACGGGCTATGTTCAGTGTGTGGTTACGGCAGAAACGGCCAACGAGCAGTATTTGGAGTTGGCGCAAACGTTGAGTTTGGAGACCAGTGTTGAGTTGCATGGATTGTTAAAGGCGGATGAGAAGCAGTTGGGCGGTGTTGAGCTGCAGGTTACTTCGCTTAGTGTTTTTGGCGTATCGGAGAATTATCCCATTGCAAAAAAAGAACACGGGATTGAGTTTTTGATGGATCAGCGACATCTATGGTTGCGCAGTACCCGTCAGTGGGCCATTATGCGTATCAGAAACACCATCATTTATTCGATCCACGAATATTTTCAAGGGGAGGGTTTTGTGCAGATGGATGCTCCAATTTTTACTGGAAATGCCTGTGAGGGAACCAGCACTTTGTTTGAAACTGATTTTTACGGTGAGCAGGCTTTTTTAAGTCAGAGCGGACAGTTATACGGCGAGGCGATGGCCATGGCTATGGGCAAAATTTATACGTTTGGTCCAACATTTAGGGCTGAGAAATCTAAGACGCGCCGACATTTATCGGAGTTCTGGATGATAGAACCAGAGATGGCGTTCCACGATATTTTTCAAAACATGGATTGCATCGAAGGCTTTTTGCAGCATGTGTTGAAGCGGGTTTTGGAGAAGTGTAAGGGCGAATTGACCACCATTGGAAGGGATGTTGCGGTTTTGGAGTCGAGCTTGGGCGCGTTTCCTAGGATGACATACGACCAGGCGGTACGGATCATTAAGGGTGAAGAGGATGTGAACGGGGTGAATAGTATTGTGAGTTTGGAGGATGAGCTGAAGCGTTGCGAGGCTTTGTTGGTTTCATTGGATGCGGAAATTGCCGAAAGGGAAGCCAAAATAGCGGTCCCCGGGATGAAAAAGGGCGAGATCAATTTTAATCAAACTAAGATCACCCAGTTAAAGCAAGACAAATCCGATGTGGAGGAAGATTTAAGGAATATTCCGCAGTGGATTCAGAGTGCGAAGAATTTTAAATATGGTGAGGATTTTGGTGGATCGGACGAAACGGTAATTACCCGATTGTTTGATCGACCGGTGATGGTTTACGATTGGCCGCATGAAGTGAAGGCGTTTTATTTGAAGAGAAATCCAACGGATTCTCGTTTTGCACGTGGGGTTGATGTTTTGGCTCCGGAAGGATATGGTGAAATAGTAGGTGGTGGCGAAAGAGAGACGGATTTGGAATTGCTTAGATCAAAAATTGTAGAACACGATTTGCCGATGGATGCCTTTGAGTGGTATTTGGATTTGAGACGCTACGGTTCTGTGCCTCATGCAGGTTTTGGATTGGGTCTGGAGCGATTGGTGACATGGGTGTGTAAATTGAAGCACGTCCGTGAAAGTATTCCGTTCCCGAGGATGTATGGCAGACTGACACCCTAAGTTTTGCGTTGAAAGTGACGATTTTTTGGCATGTTTTTTCATGAAATGTGTCGATTTTGAGTCCTAAATCTGCTGCATAACAAGGACTTAAAAAAAATTTGTCGTTTTCCACACTTTGTTAACATTTAATTAAACTTGTTGGTATATTTGTGGTCCTTATGAGCACAACTACACGACAATTGATCTTACAACGATGCTTTGAAGCGATTCAAGCAAAGGGTTTCGAGACCTTGCGCACAGACAAAGAGATAGCGCGATTGAAAATTACAAAGGGCGCTTTTTATCATTATTTTCCGAATAAATCGGAGTTGGGATATGCTGTTGTTGATGAGGTTATGTTGCCATTTTATGAACAGAAATGGGCGTCGTTGAATAATATCGAAACGGGAGTAGCATCTGCATTGAATGCGGTTTTTGAAAATGAAAAGTCAAAAGCCACGGACACGTCAATCAAGCGTGGTGATGTTCTAACCAATATGATATTAGAAATGAGTCATTCCGATGAATTGTTTCGTCAGAAATTGGAAGCGGTGAACGAAGTTCAGGTTCGCATTTTGCAAAAGGCCATTATGACCGGACGTGTAGCGGGGGAATTGAAAAATCAAACGGATGCGAGATCTATGGCTCTATTTATTATTGGCCAAATGATGGGTTGTTATACTATTGGTAAGGTTCGTGCATCTAAGGACACGTTTATTAGCATGGTGAGTACGCTTCAGAAACAAGTAAAAGAGTCGTTGGTGATGGATTCTGTTGAACTAGAAAAAAAGGCATCTAGCGTTGCAAGTGCAGCGAGTGCGCCACCAAGTTATCCTACTTTGGGATCTGTTAGTTCAAATAAAATTGTTGAAGAAGAGAAAACCCCTCGTGGAGGTTGGTTTAATCGCAGCAGATAATACAAAATGGTGTGATTTTACCTTCACATCTTAAAACAAGGATTCAAGGGAATACCGCAGGTTGTTAGTTGCCTCATTGCGAACCCAAGAAACATATAGCTCATAAAAAGAAAGGGCTTCCGCGAGGAAGCCCTTTCTTTTTTATGTCGTTTGAAAAAATTAGTCTCTTACAATCGTCATTTCATCAATCAAGTGCTTTGCACCACCCAATTTCTCTACGATGAATAAAGTATATCGAACATCCAAACTGATAGTTCTCTGCACCGTTGGCAAGAAGGCAAAATCTGAACTAATTGCTTCCCAGTTGCCATCGAAAGCAGTACCTATCAATTGGCCTTTGGCGTTCATCACAGGACTACCACTGTTACCACCGGTAATGTCGTTGTCTGACAAGAAACATGTATGCAATTCACCATCGTTATCTGCGTACTGACCAAAATCCTTAGCACGAATGAGGGCAAGTAATTTTTGGGGTGCATCGAATTCGAAATCTTCAAGTTTGTATTTTTCTAAAATCCCTTTGGATGTAGTGAAGTGAGAATAGCTCACAGCGTCGCGGGCGTCATAGGCCTGCACTGTTCCGTAAGTCAAACGCATGGTTCCGTTTGCATCGGGGGCCATGGCTTGTCCGCTAGGTAACATTTCCAACTGGGCCGACAAGAACAAGCGGTTGGCGCGATCCATTTTGCTGTTGATGCCATCGTAAACGGGTTTCAAATCCACACGAAGTTTATTGATATAGGCAATCGTGATTTTATACAACAGATCAGACTCCAACTTTTTCGCTGAAGGTTTTGCCAAGAATTTGGCCATTCTGCCTTTGTCGGATAAAATCGACTTAGCGAACAATACTTCGGCAACTGCACTTGCATTGTCTTTGTATTTTTTCATCAATGCTACCAAATCTGCAGGCAACAAGGTAGGGTCAAGGTCTTTGTAAAGGTGATCCAATACCGCGGCCAACACTTCTTTTTCGATGGCAGGGTAGAACTCTTTGTAGATTTCATCGAGGTTGCGCAACATACCATTCGACATTGCAGTATCGGGTTTTCCAGAGGCAACGGCATCGGCAATGGCCTTGATCGACATAGCAAACGACATCGGCTGGCTATTTGAAATACCATCTTGGAAGTAAACAGGGTACAAGCCATAAGTATACAATTCGCGGTAGGCTTCATCGTATAGAGAAGTTACATCGCCGTAAACATCTGTCTTTTTGTTCTCACGCATCCAACGCTCAAAAGAGAGTTCAGCGGCTTTTCTTGTATCGTACAATCCACCTGGCTTCGATAAATCATTGGCTTCGCCGTTAAATTTGTTCCAATAGTTTCCAATACCAGCCAAACGATCTGAGTACATCAAACGAACCGACTCGTCCTGTTTCATGTATTTTTCGTAAACGTCCATGATATCGCGGCGTAGGGCAACACGCATCGGACGCTCTTTGCTACCAAGGTATTTGATGCCTTCGCTGTAAGTATAACGGGTAGTGCGACCTGGATAACCCATAATCATGGCATAATCGCCGGTTTTCATTCCGCCGATGTTGATTGCCAAGTGGTGCTGTGGGCTAAAAGGCTTGTTGGCAGGGGTGAAATCTGCGGGTTTGTTGTTTGCGTTGGCATAAATGCGGAACATACTAAAATCGCAAGTATGACGGGGCCAACGCCAGTTGTCGGTCTCACCACCAAATTTTCCTACACTTTCTGGCGGGGTTCCAACCAAACGGATATCGCGGTATACTTCATAGTACATCGCTAGGTATTGATTTCCGTTGTAGAACGAGGAAATTTCTACCACATAGTTATTGCGTTCTTCACCTAGTCCGGCGATGGCTGCTTCCTTAGCTTTGGCAATTTGAGCAGCTACAGCTTTGGCGCGTGTGGCTTCGTCTTGATTGATGGCGATATTATTTAGGACAATCGCTGTTACATCTTCAATTTTTTTAAGCAGTCCGATATTGAAATTGGCTTTGCGCTCGGCTTGTTGATTGGCGGCCCAGAAACCATTTTTTAGGATGTTGTCTTCGTTGGTAGAAAGTTCCTGAATGGCACCGTAACCGCAGTGGTGGTTGGTGAGGAACAGTCCTTGGCTCGAGATGACTTCACCGGTGCAGAACATACGTCCTTGTTTCGACATTAATCGAACGATGGCGTCTTTTACTGATGCGTGATTTACCGCGTAGATATCGTCGGCCGACAATTTCAAACCACGGGCTTGCATTGGATCTTGAATTTTTTGTAGCAATGTTAGGGGCCACATGCCTTCATCGGCTCTCAGCTGAAAAATCGCTGTAAAAGCCAAGGCTAAACTTAATATGCGTTGTTTCATAATTTTATAAGTCGCAAATTAACTCATTTTTGGCTAGAAGTTGATGTTTCGCTGTCTGATTTGACTTGCTTTTAAACGAAACTTTTTG
>JGI12421J11937_10000327_pt1 | contig 18260 bp, 15 predicted proteins | sample LakErihyJuly2011_2_FD_11937 | JGI IMG/M metagenome (IMG submission 11937)
TGCACCAAAGTCAACGGTCTTGGCTTTAATTTGCTTAATACCGCCCGATGAGCCGATGGATTGATAGTTCAAGCCATTACCTGTTTTGGACTTATAGGCTTCAGCCCACTTGGCGTAAATTGGGTATGGGAATGTTGCGCCAGCGCCAGTAATGTCTGCAGCAAAGGCGGCAGGAGCAAAACTTGCAGTAGCAATGGAAAGAGCCGCAACAGTTAGGGCTTTTTTCAAAGTAATCGTCATTTTTAATCCTCAGTAAGGTCTCGCACAACGCGATTAGAGAACAATACGTGGGGATTATGACGCTTTGGTGACAGATGAAAACCATCATGCAATCATCAGAAAAAGATTAGCTAAATCAAGATATTACTCAGATCGTATCCAATAATGATGACCCACAATTCCTGATTTACCCTAAATATTTAGGTTGAATTTCCTTATTTAGCATCTCAGTTGGGAACTGCAGGGCTGACATTCCCTAAAACAGAGCTTTGTGGGGCCTGGCTTAGGGTTGTTGGGGGCTTTTTCCTGGGGGCGATCTTTTTCTTCACAGCCGTCGATTTGCGGAGTACCAGTTTCTTTTGAGCTGGCTTCCTGGCCTTTTTGCTAGCCGTGGCTTTGCTCACTTTTTTAGCAACCGTATGTATATTCTTCTCGGCTAACTCAATGGCATCGTTCACAGCTTTACGCCCTTCTTTAAATACTTTTGCGCCAGCATCCGATACTTCACGCACGACCTTAGCTAACTTCTCACCACCAATTGGCATCTTTTTATCAGCCTCTTTAATCCAATCACTAATGGCGTCTCGAGCCCGCTCAAAGTGCTTCTCGGCACCATCTGCTGCCTCACTACCAATATCTTTCAAGATCACTTTGACCTTCTTCTGATAAACACTCATGCGCTTAGCAGCCTCATCCGCTGCCTTCTTTTGCATTGCATTGAGTTGCTTCATGTCTTTTTGAGCCGCTGTTTTAGCGGCATCCATCGCCTGCTGCATGTTGTAGCGAAGTTCTGCTGCATGGTGCTCGCTGAGCTGCTTAGCAGCATCAAGTAATTTATGAGACAGAGTAAAAAGCTCTTTTGCCTTCGCTTTCTTGGCTACTGCTGATGGCTTTTTCATTGCACACCTCACANCAATTAATGAAAAATTAGTCTAGCAAAGAAATATGACAAAGAATTGTTGCATTGCATCAATTAGAGCTGACACAAAACTGCCATCAAGCTGTCACTTTAGGGGTGTAAAAGGATAAAGAAACTCCCTTGATGTTGAACTCTCCGCCCTTCTAGGGCGGTTTTTTTATAGAGCTAAGTTTCGATCGATTTGATTGCATGGTGTATCACCGTAGCTACAGAAAATACAACAATCGTTTTTATTGGCTTGATAGGGTCGAAGGCACGATGGGCATTGATGAAATTGGTTTGGATAAGCAGAATGAATTTCAACACATTCACGAACGAAACAATGTGGGCAGGTTAAGGTTGATTGTTCAATAAACATATTTTTATTCTGAATGGATAATATTTCACTGTGATGAATCCCATTAAGACTCTCCTCCAGCAGATAGTAGTAGCTTCTCTGTGCTGCATGATTCCACTCTGGGCGCACGCATTTCGGTTTATCGCTCTGGGTGATATGCCCTATCGCGATGGGGATGAGATCCGGTTTGAGCAATTAATCCAATCTATTAATCGGTCGCAGCCGATATTGAGCATTTTTGTGGGTGATACCAAAAACGGTAGTTCGCCCTGCTCCAATGAATATTTACAGAAAATTCATCGGTTATTTAATACCTTTAATCAGCCGCTGGTTTACACACCAGGTGATAATGAATGGACTGATTGTCATCGCCCAAGTGCCGGAGCATTTGAACCAAGCGAGCGACTGCAATTTATTCGTCAATTCTATTTTTCAGATACCAAGAGTCTTGGCAAAAACCCGATTCGCTTAAATCGTCAGGCGGACATTCATCCAAGGTTTAAAGAGTTTGTTGAGAATGCCTACTGGGTCCACGAGTCCACGCTATTTGCTACGGTCCACGTTGTTGGTTCAAACAATAACTTTAGTCAGTTCACAGAATATACCCGACGTAATCAAGCCAATTTAGCCTGGATTGAACATGTATTTACAATTGCCAAATCCCAAGGCGTCGATCACCTCGTCATTGCTCTTCAAGCAGATCTTTTTTATTCCCCGGAGCAAACGACATCCCTTACGAGTGGCTTACGCGATACGATTGCTCTACTAAACCAAAAACTGGCGGACTTTTCTAAACCTGCTCTTATTATTCATGGCGATAGTCATCGCTTAATCATTGATCAACCCTTTAGTGATCCAATTAGTAAGCGTACTCTTGATCGGGCTTACCGTTTGCAAGTCATGGGGGATCGACAAATTGAAGCAGTCGAAATTACGGTAGATAAAACGAAGCAAAGCCCCTTTTCATTTCGACCCTTCCTCATTCAACCTTAATTAGCTACCAACCGGTTTGCCATCTTCCCGCCAAATCGCAATGGTTGCAGATCGGGGTCTGGAAAACAGTTTGCGATCAGGCCAATCACTGAAGGCTTTTGGCTTGTCCGGATTACTACGCTCGCTCGGACTCTCACCAGGATGCTGAATGTTGACAAACATGGTTTTGTAATCAGGTGTTAAGTCAACACCGGTCACTTCGCAACCATTGGGTCCAATTAAAAAGCGTCTAAATTCTCTACTAACTGGATCGGCTGCAAACATCATATTGTTCGTAATCCGTGAATACGCGCCTTTACCCAAAGCTCCAGAGGAAATATCAGTTTGAGTCCATAAAATTCCGCGCTGGTCAAACCACAACCCATCAGGTGATCCATAGACATCCCCCCGAATATTCCCTTTCTGATTTGGATCGGTATTGTCTGGGTCTCCAGCCAAGACAAAAATCTCCCAATCAAAACGATCGCTTGCGGCATCTTGGCCTCTTGGTTTCCAGCGAACAATATGCCCCATCAAATTATTAACTCGTGGATTAGTAGCATTGGCGGGGAACTCTTTACCCCGTTGATTATTGTTGGTCAGCGCCAGATAGACGTCATTGGTTTTAGGGTGAACGGCTACCCATTCAGGACGATCAAGAGGAGTTGCCTTCAGGTAATCAGCCGCTAAGCGCGCTTCGATGAGCACATACGCTTGATCTGGAAAGCCGTTTTCTTTACTCAAGCCATTTTGACCATGGACCAATGGGATCCACCGACCTTCGCCGCTATCCATAAATTGAGCAACGAAAAGTGTGCCCTCATCTAAGAGCGTCCTATTGTGTTCTGGCTGATTTGGTTTGTAAGGAAATTTACTCACATATCGATAAACATATTCACCGCGTTGATCATCGCCCATGTAGACCACTACACGTCCATCTTTTGCCAAGGTGACTTGAGCACCCTCATGCTTAAACCGTCCTAATGCGGTTCGTTTAATTGGGGCTTGATCAGGATCGCGTGGATCGATTTCAACGACCCAACCAAAGCGATTCGGCTCATTGGGTGTAAGGTCAGCATTAAAGCGCTCATCAAACTCCTCCCAGCGATAACCAAACCCCTTTGCATTAATACCAATCCGCTGCTCTTCCTTGCTCGCTTTACCCTTCTTTACAAAATAACCATTTATATTTTCTTCACAGGTTAAGTAAGTGCCCCATGGGGTAACTCCATTAGCACAATTATTAAGAGTGCCGAGCGCAAGCTTCCCTTTAGGATCTGCGACTGTTTGCATATAAACACTTCCGGCCGCTGGTCCTGAAATAGCGCAGGGAGTATAGGCTGTAATGCGTCTTGTATTTGGGCCAGATACTACTTGCCACGCACCACTGCTCTCACGCTGTATATGGGCAACTGTAACTCCATGTGCCGCCTGACTCTTGCGGACCTTATCAGCGTTCCAGGTTTTCATGCCATCAGGATGTAGAAGGCCATCATCGGTGTATTCGTGATTAACAACCCAAAGACCCTTTGTGGATGAACCCTGCTCGGGGAAAAATGCGCAGCCATCGTGGTGCATGCCAAACTGCTTGGCTTGTTGCTCAGGCGTATTAATCACATCATACGAAATAACAGGGAACTTACCATTAATAGGATCACCCCATGCAGCAACTACTGCCCATCGATATCCTTTAGGTACAACTATGCCGTCTGTTGCCATGCTAAGGGGGACAGAATCGAAGGTGAACGGTTTTGCTCCACCCCAAATCGATTTAGTACTTTGCGCCATGCCAAGACCAGGGCTCATTACAGCCAAGAATGCGGCACTAGACTTCAGAAAGAAGCGTCGGTCCGTTCTGGTATCGAGGGTATTTTGGGGATCAAAAAGAGTATTAACGATGGGATTATCAAATTCGTTCATGGTGTACCTATTGATTAGTGATTAATAAATTTCAGGAACATACATTTCGCGGGGGACAGGACCGCGAATATAGTCTGGGTTATGAACCCGTTCAGGCAGCGTAATGTGAGGATGCTCAATCTCTCCATACGGAATCTGCGCAAGTAAATGATGAATACAATTTAAGCGTGCTCGTTTTTTATCATTAGCAGCGACAACCCACCAAGGAGCTCCAGAAATATGTGTTTTTTCAAGCATCATTTCTTTTGCTTTGGTGTATTGCTCCCAACGTCGGCGAGACTCTAAATCCATCGGGCTTAATTTCCATTGCTTTAGAGGGTCATTGATACGTTGTGTAAAGCGGTTGTACTGTTCCTCATCCGAAATCGAGAACCAGTACTTAATGAGAATGACTCCTGACCGAATAATCATTTTTTCAAACTCTGGAACAGTCTGTAAAAATTCTTGATACTCATCATCGGAGCAAAAACCCATCACTCGCTCAACACCTGCTCGGTTATACCAACTACGATCAAATAATACGATTTCGCCAGCGGCCGGTAAGTGTGCAATATATCGTTGAAAATACCACTGGGTCTTCTCTCGCTCTGATGGGGCTGATAGGGCGACTACTCGGCATACGCGAGGATTTAATCGTTGGGTAATACGCTTAATCGCACCCCCTTTTCCCGCTGAGTCGCGACCTTCAAAGAGAACAACTACCTTGAGATTTTGGGTGACCACCCAGTCCTGTAACTTTATGAGTTCTTTTTGGAGACGAAATAGTTCTTTGAAATAAAACTGCCGATTGATTGCTGTTAATGAACTTGAGTCATCCCCTAAGCGCTGATCATCAAGCTCAAGCTCTAGCTCCTCATCGAGGTCATCCAAAATCTCATCTTGGGCTCTTTTGTACCATTCCGATAAATTATCTTGATTCTGATTCATTGATAACTCCTTTGTACTTATTAAGTTACAAGAAGCTCATGACTTAAATATGACACTTTGATAGCCTGACATAAAACTGACACAGTGCTGTCATGCACTTTGGCCAAAATAGTTTCACAAATTTGTTTAGCACTTAATGGTCACGGACAGGACCAAAACCTATTGGTCAAGCTATCTTGGAGATATTGATATGGCAATCAGCCCCAATGATCAAATTAAGGAATTAGAGGAGCGATTCCAGCACTATGATATTGATAATCATGAGAAAGATCGCCTAATTTGGCAATACTTGATAAACCGTAATATCAAACGTGATATTGACTCACAACAACATGAGGTAGACACCGACTGGGGCAATTAATGTGAGTTCACTTGCCCTGCAATCGCCTCAGCACTTTGTTGTGCCAAGGCTGCTTCGTTCGCCTCGACCATGACACGGAGTACAGGCTCGGTACCCGATGCCCGAATTAATACCCTGCCCTTGCCAACGAGGCTTTGTTCTGCATTCGTGATGGCGGTCTTGAGTTTGAGGTCATTCTGCCAGTTGTAATCCGGCTTGGTTTTTACATTAATGAGTACTTGCGGATACATCTCAACCCCGTTCAATAAATCGTTTAAGGTCTTCTGTTTTTCTTGCATCGCTGCAAGCACTTGTAAAGCAGCGATGGTGCCATCTCCCGTACTGTGCTGATCTAAGCACAATAGGTGGCCCGATCCCTCTCCACCAATAATCCATTGCTTTGCTTGCAAAAGTTCAAGGACATACCGATCGCCTACCTTGGCGCGTTCAAAGCCAATGCCTAGGTTCTTGATAGCGTTCTCAATTGCTAGATTGGTCATGAGGGTGCCAACCACTCCACCGATCTTCTGTCCCCGATCAATACGATCTTTTGCCAAAATATAGAGCAACTCATCACCGTTAAAGAGTCGGCCACTACTATCCACCATCTGCAATCGATCGGCATCACCATCAAGGGCAATACCAATATCGGCACTGACTTCTTGTACCTTTGAGATCAGTGCATGGGGTGCAGTTGCGCCGCATTGATCATTAATGTTACGACCGTTCGGTGATACGCCAATCGCGATCACCTCCGCTCCTAGCTCATGAAAAACCGGAGGGGCTGTGTGATAAGCAGCACCATTAGCGCAATCCAGCACAATCTTTAAACCTTTGAGATTGTGTTCAGCCGGAAAGGTGGATTTACAAAACTCAATATACCGTCCTGCTGCATCATCTAAACGATAGGCTTTGCCCAGTTTATCGGAGCTGACACAGCCCATCGCGTTCTCAAGCTCTTGCTCAATCTCGAGTTCAAAAGAATCTGAGAACTTATCGCCCTTAGCTGTAAAGAACTTAATACCATTATCTTGATAGAGATTATGGGATGCAGAGATCACCACACCAGCCGATAAACGCAATGCTTTAGTAAGGTAGGCAACCCCGGGGGTAGGCATGGGGCCACATAAAGTGACATCCACGCCCGCTGCTGAGAACCCAGACTCCAGTGCAGCCTCTAATAAGTATCCCGATACACGCGTGTCTTTACCAATCAATACCCGTTGACGTTCATTCGATTTGGCGTGGCGTATTAATACTTTGCCAGCGGCATAACCCAGGCGCAACATGAAATCTGGAACAATGGGTGGAACACCAACCTCTCCACGAATACCATCGGTACCAAAGTATTTTTTAGTCATTGTTCATTATAAAACTTGTAAGCTCTTGCTCGCGCATGGCTTGCCAGATCTTTAAGGCATCAACGGTCTCGCGCACATCGTGGGTCCGTACAATTTTGGCGCCCCGCTCGACCGCCATGATGGCTGCAGCAATGCTTGGAATCAGGCGATCTCCAACTTCTTGATGGGTTACTTTACCCAACATCGATTTACGGGAGAGGCCAGCTAAAACTGGATAACCATGCTCAGCGAACAATGCAAACTGGGCTAAGAGTTGATAGTTATGCTCCAAGCTCTTACCAAAACCAAAACCAGGGTCAATGGTGATGCGGTTGGATGCAATGCCAACCTCCTCAAGCAATGCACAGCGCTCCAATAAAAAGGTTTGTACGTCTTGTAGGACATTATCGTAATGAGGATCGAATTGCATGGTTTGTGGATCGCGTTGCATGTGCATCAGGATCACACCACAGTTGGATTCCTTAACAACCTCCACCGCCCCCTCCTGACGAAGCGCCCAGATATCGTTGACACAGTCGACACCTAAATCAAGGGCTGCTCGCATAGTCTCGGGTTTATAGGTGTCAATCGAGAGGGCCGCACCACACTCTTTAAGAGCCTCAATCACAGGCAAAACGCGATCGAGTTCTTCTTGTAAGGTGACCGGTTCTGCGCCAGGTCGTGTGGACTCGCCCCCAATATCAATAATGTCTACGCCTGCAGCAATCATTTTCTCGGCTTGCTTAAGCCCAGCATCGCGATGGTAGAACTGTCCGCCATCGGAGAATGAATCTGGAGTGGCATTCAAAATACCCATCACCAAAGGACGGGTGGTATTGGAGAACTCAAAAAGAAAACGCCCGCAGCGCCATGCCGCGGGCGATGAATGAACTTGCATCCTTANGCTGTTGCGGGAGCCCCGCCTGCAGCAGGTCCTGGGGTGCCACCGCCAGCAGAATTACCAAAGGCAGTTGCCGTCACTGGCTTCGGTGGCTTAGGAGGACGACCAGCCATGATGTCATTAATTTGCTCGGCATCAATGGTCTCCCACTCTAAGAGTGCAGCCACCATGGCTTCGACCTTATCGCGGTTCTCTTCCAGAATCTTCTTAGCCAACGCATACTGACTATCAATCAAGGTACGGATCTCATAATCCACCTTTTGTTGAGTAAGCTCAGAAACCGTTTTGTTGTTCATCTTGCCAAACATACTGTCTTGTTCGGTGTCGACATATACCATGGTGCCTAAGCTATCACTCATCCCATAACGGGTCACCATGTCACGAGCCATTTTGGTAGCGCGCTCAAAGTCATTGGATGCGCCTGTACTCATCGAACTTAAGAACACCTCTTCGGAAGCGCGGCCGCCAAACAGAATGGCAAGCTCTTCAAGCATACGATCTTTGTATAAATTAACGCGATCAAACTCGGGCAACTGCCAGGTGACACCCAAGGCCATACCGCGCGGCATGATGGTGACCTTGTGGACCGGATCCGCTTTAGGCAATATCTTTGCCACAACCGCGTGACCCGACTCATGATAGGCCGTGTTACGACGCTCCTCTTCGCGCATCACTGCTGACTTGCGTTCAGGGCCCATATAAATCTTATCCTTTGCATCCTCAAAGTCTTGCATATCCACCGAACGCTTACTGCGACGGGCAGCAAATAAAGAGGATTCATTAACGAGATTAGCAAGGTCTGCGCCTGAGAACCCTGGAGTGCCTCGAGCCAAAACTGCCGGATCAACGTCAGCGCTGATAGGTACCTTGCGCATGTGTACGCGTAGGATTTGTTCGCGTCCCCGAATATCAGGCAGACCAACGTGTACCTGTCGATCAAAACGGCCTGGGCGTAATAAGGCCCGGTCTAATACATCAGAACGGTTAGTAGCAGCAACCACAATCACACCACTATTGGTCTCAAAACCATCCATCTCAACCAGCATTTGGTTAAGGGTTTGCTCGCGCTCATCATTGCCGCCACCCATGCCAGCACCACGATGACGACCGACCGCATCAATCTCATCAATGAAGATGATGCATGGTGCATGCTTCTTGGCGTTATCGAACATGTCGCGTACACGCGCTGCACCCACACCCACAAACATCTCAACGAAGTCAGAACCAGAGATGGAGAAAAACGGTACTTTGGCTTCGCCGGCAATCGCACGTGCTAATAAGGTCTTACCTGTGCCTGGAGGACCCACTAAAAGAACACCGTGAGGGATACGACCCCCCAGCTTCTGAAACTTCTGCGGATCTTTTAAGAAATCCACAATCTCGAATACTTCCTCTTTCGCCTCATCGCAACCTGCAACATCTGCAAAGGTCACTGAGTTACTGTTCTCATCAATTAAGCGCGCTTTGGATTTACCAAAGGAAAATGCCCCGCCCTTACCGCCACCTTGCATCTGGCGCATCATGAAGAACCAAAAACCAATGATGAGTAATGTGGGTCCGAGGTAATAAAGAGCCGATACCAACAGATTAGGTTCGTCTTCGGTCTTACCAGTAACCTGGACACCGTATTTCATGAGATCGCCTACCATCCAGATATCACCTGGAGAGATCAGAGAATATTTGTTGCCCTCGGCAGGGGTAACCTGAATGGTGCGCCCTTGAACGTCGACACGTTTCACTTTGCCGGCCTTGGCATCATCCATAAATTGAGAGTAAGTAACCTGATCTTGTGTACGAGGTTTATCAAACTGTTTAAAAACAGTAAATAACACTAGGCCAACGATNAGCCAAACACCCACTTTTTGGAACAAATTGTTATTCAAATTACACCTTTGCCGGATTGATCCGGGAGTTATTAGGGCTTAATGCTAAACACTTACCCTATGTATTTGATTCTACTACCTACAAAAATCAAGGGTTGAAGGTNAAATTTATCCTAAAAATGCTAGGTTTACTACGATTTAAGGCCTGTTTTGGGATCCTCTGTCTGTTTTGTCCTACTTCAGGTAACGCCCTAGCAGAAAGGTTTCCGAGGATTTATCTCGAGAGGCCTTGGGTTTTCTGGCTAAAACGGTCTTAAATACCCCCTTGAAAGTCTCAACTATTTGGCTATAGCCGCTCCCATGGAAACACTTAATTATCAGGGCTCCATCGGGCTTTAGATGACCCTTTGCAAACTCCAAAGCCAACTCTGCTAGAAGTGCCATCCGTGCAGAATCTGCCACACCTACCCCAGACAAATTAGGTGCCATATCCGAAAGTACCAGATCAACTTTGCCATTGGCATCTGCAGGCAAAGCTGCCTCAAGCGCCTTAAGACCCTCATCCTCCCTAAAGTCGCCTTGGATAAAATGAACGTCCGCAATTGGCTCCATGGGCAAAAGATCAATCGCAATGATGCAACCATCTGGCTTGCCAGCGTTTTCTGGGCTGGGATTGCGCCGCAGCTCAACCAAACGATTGCGAGCGTATTGACTCCAACTCCCTGGTGTACTTCCAAGATCAATAATGGTCATTCCCGCTTTGATGAGATGATCTTGCTGATCAATCTCACTCAGCTTATAAGCAGCACGCGCCCGATAGCCCTCCTTCTGCGCTAATTTCACATAAGGGTCGTTTAGATGGTCGTGCAACCAATTTTTATTGAACTTGTTCTTTGCCACGATCAATATTGTCGCTGTTTTCCAAAGCGCTCCAAATAATCCTCTATGATCTCGGGATGACTGCAATCACCTTAAGCCCTGCGCAACGTAAAGCACATCGTGCGAAAGCACATCCCCTAAAACCCGTGATCATGATCGGCAATGATGGTTTCACACCCGCGGTTGCTAAAGAAACGGAGCTTGCTCTAAAGAGCCATGGACTTATTAAGATTCGTGTTCTCGGTGATGATCGTGATGCCCGAGAGCAAATGTTCCTCGAGATCTGTGACCAGCTCAATGCGGCACCGATTCAGCATATTGGCAAACTTCTTGTCATTTGGCGTCCCCAAAAATCCAAAGAGGAGAAGGTCGCACCCAGTAAGAAGGTAGCGCGAGCATATAAAGTAGCACGGGTTGCTAAGAAAACTGCTGGCTCACGCATTGGGATGAAGGGAACAAAGTACGCCCCAGTAGACAAACCAAAACGTCGCAAGGTACGTCAGGCGAGTCCCAAGAAAGCTGCTCTCAACTAATTACTGGGCAGTCATTGGTCGGCTTAGGCGCCATACCAAATAGACTCCTAATAAACTTTGCACCAAGAAGATTGCACTCGACACTCCATGCAAGGTAGAAAATAAACCAGCGAGTGGTGAATACCTTACTGGCATGCCCAGCAATAAAGCTTCCTCGCGCAAACTTTCCATCCACGGCATGAGTACAAAACTTCCAGCCGCAGCACAAAGCAGCATCGCCAGTAAAAGCCAACGAATCATGCGATAAGCCTGCAAACCTCGGCTCACGAGCAAGTTAGCCAAAACGAGTAGGCCAACACAGAGAACTAGACTAATGTAGGCCTCAACCTTAAAGATCGCACCGGCAACCATACCGGCCACTTGCCGATCACTGAGGGTGGCAAATAAGGTGGGGGCTACAAGATAACCAACCGTAATTAAGCTACCAACCCAAAGACTGCAAATGAATAGGAATAGACGCTGAGCAATCTGATGTTGCTCGGGTGTAACATGCAACATCGTATTAATTAAATATAACGAACCGAGAGGATCTCAACCTCACGAGCACCTGCTGGGGCTTGCACGCTCACCACATCCCCTTCTTCTTTACCAATTAATGCACGGGCAATGGGGGAACTGATCGAGATCTTATTCGCAGCAATATCAGCTTCATCGTCGCCCACTATCTGGTAGCTCATTTTTTTACCGTCATTGAGATCTTCTAAATCAACGGTGGCACCAAAGACCACCCGGCCCTCTGCTTCTAGGAGAGCTGGATCAATAATCTGAGCACCAGACAACTTGGTCTCGAGCTCTTTGATGCGACCTTCAATAAATCCTTGTTTTTCTTTGGCAGCATCATACTCGGCGTTCTCAGAGAGATCCCCTTGCGCACGCGCTTCTGAGATTGCATTAATCACTGCTGGGCGATCAGTGTGCTTGAGGCGTTGCAATTCCTCTTTGAGGAGTTCTGCACCACGCTTTGTAATCGGGATTGTGTTTGCACTCATGCCGCTTGGCCTTTAAATCAATAATCCCCGATTTTAAGCTAGCTAAGCGAAATATGTAAATTTTGTAATGAGTAAACCTCTAAGGAGTCCTTCGCACGCATCCCCTCCATCACTGCGCGGGCTGCGCTAATGGTGGTGTAGTAGGTTACGCCATTGGCTTGTGCGGTGGTCCGAATCGAACGGGAGTCGGCAATCGCATTACGAGTCTCATCGACGGTAGTAAACACGAGGGTGATCTCGCCGTTTTTGATCATGTCAACAATATGGGGGCGCCCTTCTTTTACCTTGTTCACTACCGCAACTGGAATATTAGCCGCTGCAATAGCCGCAGCCGTTCCCTTCGTCGCCACCATGGGGAACCCCATCTCGTGCAAGAGTTTTGCCACCTCAACCGCTAAGGGCTTATCGCTATCCTTCACCGTGAGAACCACATTGCCACTTTTGGGTAATTTGATACCAGCCGCTAACTGAGATTTAAACAAAGCCTCACCAAAGGTTTTGCCAACACCCATCACTTCGCCAGTTGATCGCATCTCAGGACCCAAGATAGGATCAATTCCAGGGAACTTATTGAATGGGAACACCGCCTCCTTCACCGAGAAGTATTTTGGAATAACCTCCTTGGTAATACCCTGTTGCTCAAGAGATTGTCCAACCATGCAGCGTGCTGCAATCTTAGCCAATTGCAAGCCTGTTGCTTTTGAGACATACGGCACAGTTCGTGAGGCACGAGGATTAACCTCGAGAACATAAATAACATCCTTACCATCAACATGCTGAATCGCAAATTGCACGTTCATCAAACCAATCACATTCAAGCCTTTGGCCATCGCTGCAGTCTGACGCTTAATCTCGGCTACGGTCTCTGGCGATAAGGAGTAAGGGGGTAATGAGCACGCCGAATCACCGGAGTGCACACCGGCTTGCTCAATATGCTCCATCACACCACCAATAAAGACATTTTTGCCATCGGAGATGCAATCAACGTCGCACTCAATTGCATCGTTGAGGAAGCGATCAAGCAAAACTGGTGAGTCATTAGATACTTTGACGGCCTCACGCATATAGCGCTCGAGATCGCGACCATCATGCACAATCTCCATCGCTCTGCCACCTAATACATACGATGGACGTACAACCAATGGATAACCAATCTCTTCTGCTAATTTGAGAGCCTCATCTTCTGCTCTGGCGGTTCGATTAGGTGGCTGACGTAGTTTGAGTTGGTGTAATAGTTTTTGGAAGCGCTCACGATCTTCAGCCGCATCGATCATGTCGGGCGAAGTACCAATAATCGGTACTCCATTCGCTTCTAAATCAAGTGCTAACTTGAGTGGGGTTTGGCCACCATACTGAACGATGACGCCCTTGGGCTTTTCCTTAGCCACAATCTCCAAGACATCCTCTAGGGTGAGCGGTTCAAAGTAAAGGCGATCCGAAGTGTCGTAATCCGTAGAAACAGTTTCTGGGTTGCAGTTGACCATGATGGTCTCATAACCATCATCACGCATCGCTAAGGCGGCATGTACACAGCAGTAATCAAACTCAATGCCTTGACCAATCCGATTAGGACCACCGCCCAAGACCATGATCTTATCGCGCTGAGTGGGTTGTGACTCGCACTCACCATGCTCTGCCTCATAGGTGGAATACATATAGGCGGTATTGGTTGCAAACTCGGCGGCGCAGGTATCAACCCGTTTATAGACGGGGAAGACCTTGTGTTGATGGCGTGCCTGCCGTACTGCCTTGGCATCGGTCTTAAGTAATGATGCTAAACGACGATCTGAAAATCCTTTTTGCTTTAGAAAGCGCAACTCAGGAGCGGNCATGTTCTTCAAGCTGCGTTCTTTGACAGCGCCCTCGATATCAATTAGTTCTTTAATCTGCTCTAAGAACCATGGATCGATCTTGCTTTCTTCAAAAACCCGTTGGATATCCATACCCATGCGGAAAGCATCACCCACATACCAAATCCGATCAGGCCCTGGATCACCAATTTCTTGAATAATGTCTTCCAAATCTGTGGACTTCTCATCTAGGCCATCTACTCCGACCTCTAGACCGCGCAGAGCTTTCTGAAACGACTCTTGAAAGGTACGGCCGATTGCCATTACTTCGCCCACCGATTTCATTTGAGTGGTTAAGCGTGGGTCAGCCTCACGAAACTTCTCAAATGCAAAGCGTGGAATCTTGGTGACCACATAATCAATACTGGGCTCAAACGATGCTGGCGTAGCGCCACCCGTAATATCGTTATGCAACTCATCTAGGGTGTAGCCCACCGCCAACTTCGCAGCCACCTTAGCAATTGGGAAGCCTGTTGCCTTGGATGCCAATGCCGATGAACGCGAGACCCGTGGGTTCATCTCAATCACGATCATGCGACCATCCACTGGATTAATCGAGAACTGCACATTCGAACCGCCGGTATCGACTCCAATCTCGCGCAAGACCGCAATCGATGCGTTCCGCATGATTTGATACTCTTTATCTGTGAGTGTTTGTGCAGGCGCAACCGTAATCGAGTCACCCGTATGCACACCCATGGGATCTAAGTTCTCAATCGAGCAGACGATGATGCAGTTATCGGCACGATCACGCACCACTTCCATCTCAAACTCTTTCCAACCCAAGAGTGATTCTTCAATCAACAGCTCATGGGTGGGCGATAAATCTAGGCCGCGTTTACAAATTTCTTCAAATTCTTCACGGTTGTAAGCAATGCCACCGCCGGAGCCGCCCATGGTGAACGACGGCCGAATCACTACCGGAAAGCCTGAGTTACCAGTCTCTATTTGGATGCGTTGCTGAACAGTCAGCGCCTCTTCCATCGAATGCGCTATACCAGACTTTGCAGAGCCCAAACCAATCTTGGTCATGGCATCTTTAAATTTCTGGCGATCTTCTGCTTTATCAATTGCTTCAGGGGAAGCGCCGATTAACTCGCAACCGTATTTTTTAAGAACGCCGTGGCGATGAAGATCCAATGCGCAGTTCAATGCCGTTTGACCACCCATGGTCGGTAATATGGCATCGGGCTTCTCGGTGGCAATGATGCGCTCGACCACTTCCCAAGTAATCGGCTCGATATAAGTGACATCCGCCATCTCTGGGTCGGTCATGATGGTGGCAGGATTACTATTCACCAAGATGACGCGATAGCCCTCTTCACGTAATGCTTTACATGCTTGAGCGCCTGAGTAATCAAACTCACAGGCCTGACCAATCACAATCGGTCCTGCCCCAATAATTAGGATGCTCTGAATATCAGTCCGCTTGGGCATTATTGAGCTCCTTTGCCAGCCGTATTCATTAAATGCATGAAGCGATCGAATAAGTAAGCGATGTCATGAGGACCGGGTGATGCCTCAGGATGACCCTGAAAACAAAATGCCGGTTTATCTTTCCAAGCTAAGCCTTGTAGCGAGCCATCAAATAATGAAACATGGGTAACTCGTAAATCATTAGGCAAGGTTTTTGCATCCACCGCAAATCCGTGGTTTTGGGAAGTGATGGCAACGCGGCCGCTATCCAAGTCTTTGACTGGGTGATTGGCGCCATGGTGACCAAATTTCATCTTCAATGTTTTCGCACCGGCGGCTAGACCCATAATCTGATGACCTAAGCAGATACCAAAGGTAGGAATGTTCTTGGCAATGATGCTTTGTGCTGCACTAATTGCGTAGTCGCAGGGCTCTGGGTCGCCAGGGCCATTGGATAAGAAAACTCCATCGGGTTTTAAGGCAAGTACTTCTGCAACCGGCGTCTTGGCGGGCACTACCGTTAAAGCACAACCCCGCTGCGCCAGCATGCGCAAGATATTGCGCTTCACACCGAAATCATAAGCAACCACGCGTTTACTTGGGCTCTTCATCACTGAGTACCCAGGCTTACCATTCTCACTAAACAACTGCCACTCACCCTCTTGCCACTGATAGGGCTTTTGTGTTGTCACAACTTGGGCTAGATCGAGTCCAGTCATTCCTGAAAAAGATTGGGCAAGCGCCAAAGCACGCTTTGTGAGTTGCTCTATATCGTCTCCGATTTGGCCAGCGACAATTGCGCCCGATTGCGCGCCCCGATCACGCAAAATCCGAGTGAGTTTGCGGGTGTCGATGCCAGCAATACCAGGCACCTTGGCTTCACGTAAATAATGATCCAAACTATCTTGAGAACGGAAGTTAGAAACACATGCGGAGAGGTCTTTAATAATTAAGCCTGCGGCATACACTTGACTGGACTCCGCATCTTGAGCATTCACACCAACATTACCGATGTGCGGATAGGTCAAGGTGACCAATTGTCTGGCATAGCTAGGGTCTGTAATGATCTCTTGATAACCGGACAATGCCGTATTGAAGACCACCTCACCACTGGTTTCACCAGTAGCACCAATACTTTGACCAGAAAAGACAGAACCATCTGCGAGAGCTAAAACCGCTGGGGGAAAAGAAGGAAGCAAGGGCGACAAACAATCTCCAATACCCTGTTGCCGTCCAACACTTTTTGCCCCAAAAGACATACCCGAGGCTAAATTGCGGGGAGGTAAGTGTCTTTAAGCGCTAGGGCAAATATATTAGTTACTNATCAACGTNATGATACCAGTTCCGCACTAAGGGCTCGGCAAAAAGACTGACGTCAACTCCATCAACACCCTAAAAGCCAGTCTCTACCTACTTCCCAATCACTTGTTTAATTTGTGCCAAGACTGACTGATCTTCCATCGTACTAATATCACCAGGATCACGCCCTTCGGCAACTGCCTGCAATGCGCGTCGCACGATCTTGCCTGAACGTGTTTTTGGTAAGGCGCTCACTAAATAGACTCGTGCTGGTCTAGCAACAGCTCCAAGTTGTGAGTCCACGGTCTTCATCACCTCAGCTTCCATATTGGCTAGCTTAGCAGGATCTTTAGCAATCACAAATGCAATTGCCACTTGGCCTTTTAACTGGTCTTCGACACCCACTACTGCAACTTCTGCCACATTGGCGTGACTTGAGATACTTTCTTCAATCTCACGCGTTCCCAAGCGATGCCCGGCGACATTGATCACGTCATCGGTGCGTCCCAAGATAAAGAAATATCCATCTTTATCTTTAATCGCCCAATCGAAGGTGGAGTACACCATCTTGCCTGGAACTGTTTCCCAATAGGTCTTTACAAAGCGCTGATCATCGCCCCAGACCGTTTGCATACATCCTGGTGGCAGCGGCCCCTCAATCGCAACCACTCCTTTTTGATCAGGGCCAAGCTCTGCTCCGGTTGACTCATCCAATAATTTCATGTTGTAGCCGTAAACCGGTACACCTGGGGAACCAAACTTGTGCGGCATCACCTCAACGCCTCGCTGAATGGCCAAAATAGGCCAGCCAGTTTCTGTTTGCCAATAGTTATCCACCACGGGCTTCTTGAGTGCACCATGAATCCATGATGCGGTGGGCTCATCCAAGGGCTCGCCTGCCAAGAACAAAGTACGCAGTGTTGATAAGTTGTACTTACTCAAGAAAGCAGGATCTTGTTTCTTGAGCACCCGCACTGCCGTCGGTGCAGAGAACATCACCGAGACCTTGTACTTTTCTACCAAACTCCACCAAATGCCCGCATCAGGTCGTAGTGGCGTACCCTCATACATGATCGTGGCCATACCATTGATCAAGGGGCCATAAATAATGTAGCTATGACCCACTACCCAACCGATATCAGATGTCGTGAACATGGTCTCGCCGGGATTNCCACCAAAGATTAAGCGCATCGAGCTTGCCAACGCTACGGCATAGCCGCCGGTATCGCGTTGCACGCCCTTCGGCTTACCCGTCGTGCCCGAGGTGTACAAAATATAGGAGGGATGGGTGGCATCGACCCACTCCACCGCTACCTTCGTGTTGAGATGTTTATCTCGCTCGTTCGCATAATCCAAATCACGATTAGCGACCGTGGTGTATTCACTAAGACCTCGGTTCACAATCAAGACTTTGTCAGGCTTAAAACTTGCTAAAGCAATCGCCTCATCCAAAAGTGGCTTATAGGGAACCGCTTTGCCTCCGCGCATCCCTGCCTCGGCCGTAATGATCATTTTGGGTTTGGCATCCTCAATGCGTGAAGCTAGGCTATGCGATGCAAAGCCTCCAAAGACCACCGAATGAATTGCGCCAATGCG
>JGI12421J11937_10000328_pt1 | contig 18244 bp, 22 predicted proteins | sample LakErihyJuly2011_2_FD_11937 | JGI IMG/M metagenome (IMG submission 11937)
CACTCGAAACACCGTCAGCCTTCACTGCAGCTCGCATCTCGATAGTGCCCGCAAGTTCTGTAGTTACGAGCGTGCGCACGATGGAAAGCCCCAACCCGGTTGCCTTGGCAAAGTCGAAGTCTGGGCTGAGCACGATGCCGTTATTGACAACCTGAATGTGCAATTCGTCTTCATCGTGTGAAAGAACAACCATCACTGCACCGCCTGCACTGCCTTCTGGAAAACCGTGATCAACTGCGTTCTGCAACAACTCAAGAATCACAACCGACAAAGGTGTTGCAATAGTCGCCGGCAGTCGCCCACCATCGCCCTTTGCCTGAAATGTCACTGGACGATCGGCTGATTGCAAACCTTCTTCAACCAAGCGCATCAGTGGTCGCACGATCTCGATAAACGAGATGTCTTCACCAGGTTCGCGAGAAAGCGTCTCATGTACGAGCGCAATCGTGCGAATACGACGCACAGATTCGGCTATTGCCTCTTTGGCCTCTGGCGATGTGAGCCGACGCCCCTGCAATCGCAATAACGAAGAAATCGTCTGCAGGTTGTTTTTTACTCGGTGGTGAATCTCGCGAATTGTCGCATCTTTAGTCAGCAACAATCGGTCACGACGACGCAGCTCGGAAACGTCGCGCAACAACAACACGCCACCGGTTACTTCGACATCACCATCAACATCAACACCGCCTTGTCGCAACAGCGGAATGCTGCGCGTGAGCAGCGTNACCTCTGTCGTTTGCTCAATCTCCTCAATCACNGGCTCTTTGCGCTCNTACGCATTGCGTGCTGCGGTCTCTGCCACNCCAAGTTCGGCAAGTGTTTGCCCGATCGCATTGGCNCTCACACCAACTCGATGCAAAGCAGACACCGCGTTTGGCGATGCNTACCGCACNCGCGTTGCAGCGTCNAGCACAATCACGCCGTCACCCACTCGNGGGGCAACACTNGCNTCGGCCACNCTGCCCTCAAATGGAAACAAACCTTGCCCCACCATCTCTGCGAGTTTCGAAAAAATCTCGGCATATGTAGTTTCAAGTTGCCCTGGTCGACGCGCATTGTCGACAACCCACTCACGCGACAACACTGCGATGATGCGTCCTTCGTAACGCACTGGAATTGCGAGCATGTTGGCCGAACCATTGATGGCTTGCACGAAAATCTCACCCTGCACCGTTCCGTCCGACTTGATGCACTTGTCGAGCAAAATTCGCTCGGTGTCACTCGCCCACGTATCTACATAATCAGAGTGATACAGCGTCTGACCAGTTGCCGCACGCACCTGGGCGCTGATGAGCCAGCGTTCTTTGTCAACTGGTAGGTAGAGCAACATGTCGGCAAAACAAAAGTCGGCCAACATTCCCCATTCGGAGACCAATGCGGCAAGATGCTCAACTGCGCCCTGCTCGAGCTCTGTATGTTCGTGGGCTAGTTCGATCAGGGTTGGCATAGGACAGTCTTATTCTGTCTCACTTCGGACTCTCGAAGTTGTCAGCTACCAAAACCCATTTTGCGTGCACCCTCAGGAGCACCAAATTCGACATAGGCGATCTTGCTGGCAGCCACCATGATTTCGCGTCCACGACTGTCGACAACAGTCAACGTCTCGGTCTTGCCGGCAAGCGCAGCCTCAGATGCAGCTTTGAACTTGGCCTGTGCCTTTTCGTCATCAATTTCAAGAGTGATTTCACGAACTGACTGGATGATGCCGATGCGAATTTCCATAAGAAGAGAGTCTAATTCACTTTCAGTGCTGCACTGAAAATCTTCTTCGGCTTCATGTCTTCTGCGATGTACTTAGCAATCGCAAAGAACGCCTTTCCGACTTCGCTGTCTGGCGCCACTGCTGCAATTGGATGACCATCATCGCCACCTTCGCGCAATGCATTGAGCAGTGGAATTTGAGCAAGCAATGGAACATTGAGTTCGTCGGCCAAGATTTGTCCGCCACCTTTGCCAAAGAGTTCATAACGCTTGCCGTCGTCGCCCGTAAACCACGACATGTTTTCGATAATGCCACGCACTGGCAAATTGACCTTGACTGCCATTGCTGCTGACAGTCGCGCTACTTTTTGTGCGGCTTCTTGTGGCGTTGTGACCACGAGTACTTCTGCTCGTGGTAAGTATTGGCTCAAGCTCAACGCAATGTCGCCCGTGCCCGGTGGCATGTCAATAAACAAGAAGTCTGGTTCATCCCAATACACGTCGGTCAAAAACTGCTCGAGTGCTTTGTGCAACATTGGTCCGCGCCACACGACTGCCTGGCCTTCAGGAACAAAGTACCCAATGGAGATGCAACGCACACCCCATGCCTCTGGTGGCAACAACATGTTGTCGATCACAACTGGATCTCGGTCGGTGCCGAGCATGCGTGGAATTGAGTAACCGTAAATGTCGGCATCAACAATGCCGACTTTGTACCCGAGTGCGGCCATTGCAACAGCGATGTTTGTAGTGACGCTGCTCTTACCAACGCCTCCCTTGCCCGACGAAATCAAAATTGGTCGCGTCTTTGAGCCCGGCTGTGCGAATGAAATCGTGCGACCCTCTGCGTGGCCTTGAGCCGGAGCAGAACCCGCGGTTGCTCCAGGGTTTCCATTGAGCATCTGACGTACTGCTGCTCGCTCGTCATCGTTCATCACACCGAAATTGAGATTGACATCACTCACGCCGTCAAGTGCTCGCAGTGCAGTGTTGACTCGCGTCTGAATCTCGTTGCGCAATGGGCAGCCCGCAATGGTGAGTACCACTGTGAGCCCAACGGTGCCCTTTTTGTCGATGACAACATCGCGCACCATGCCCAAGTCCACAATGGACCGGTGTAGCTCTGGGTCCTGCACAGGGCGCAAGGCATCGATCAGTTGGTCAATGGTGGGTTGTGATGCTGACATTTGACTCCAATAAGTTGCGCAACATAATTTGCACTACGGCCATAGGTACAATACCTGTGTGCCAAGCAAATCGGCTAATCACACGTCGGGTTCATTCACCGCGACCGTGTCGGCGATCACATCTGCTTTTGGTGACCCAACGCGTCGTGCCGTTTACCTTTTTGCGCGTGACTATGAGACAGGTGTAACAGCAGCCCAAGTTGCAGCCAAGTTTGATGTGCACCCAAACGTCGCACGTCACCATCTCGACAAGCTTGCTGCTGGCGGATACCTCGAAGTTGCCGTCGACCGCGTTGAAGGCGGCGGTGCTGGTCGTCCTTCTAAGCGCTACCGCATTGTTGGCGACGGTGCCGAGTTTACGTTTCCCGTTCGCAGCGAAGACTTAGTTCTTTCACTCTTGGGCAAAGCACTTGCATTGCTGCCAACCAAAGATGCTGAGATCATGGCCGAACAAGTTGGCCAGCAATACGGCGCAGCGATGGCTGCAGGTTTTAAAGGCGATGACATCTCCGCCGGACACCGATCGCTCCGCTCGGCGCTACAAGCTGTAGCCGACGCACTCACTGCGCATGGTTTTGCCGCGCACACCGATCAACGCAACAATCAGTTGCGCATTGTCAACAACCACTGCCCATTTGGTGATGTTGCAATCGAGCATCCAGTGATTTGTGCAGTCGACCGCGGAATGGTCAAGGGGATGCTCACCGCAATTTACGGCGACACATCACCTGAGTTGTCTGCGTCGCTCCCACAGGGCGACACATTTTGCGCAACCACTATCTAGATAGTTATCTAGCTCAAATCTTTAGAACGTTTTAGTCGCCCCAAAAACGCTGTTCTAAAAACGGATCTCCGTACATGTTGTATCCATTTTGCTCCCAGAACCCTGGCGCATCTGTTGCGCGCAACTCAAGTCCACGCAGCCACTTCGGAGATTTCCAAAAATACAAATGAGGCACGAGCAACCGCACTGGGCCGCCATGAATTGGCTCGATCTCTTCGCCTTCATACTCGTACACCACGAGTGATTCGTCGAGCAACACATCACCAAGTGGCAGGTTGGCCGTGTAGCCGTGTTCTGCATGTCCCATGATGTACGCAGCACCTGATTGCATTCCAGCGCGCTCAAACAAGTCGCGCACTCGCACACCTTTCCACGTGGTGTCAAACTTTGACCACTTGGTCACGCAGTGAATATCGGTCAGCAATGTCACAGCGGGCATGCTCTTCAATTCATCCAGATTGATCGTGAATGGTTTGTCGACAAGACCAAATATTTTGAGATCCCAATCACCTGGCTCGTACGTCGGCACATCACCAACGTGCAAAACCGGAAATCGCTCGGTCAAATATTGACCTGGCGGCAATCGGGCATCATCAATGCCCTTATTTGCAAGTTGTTCACGATTGCGATCAAAAAAGCCCATAATTCATCTCTCCTTCATCCAGTCTGCCTCATTGCATCGCTAGATTGACGGCGCATGCCACTCTTTTTAGTTCGACACGCCAAGGCCGGCAAACGCAGCAAGTGGCTTGAGGATCCCGCGAACGATAATGACGACCGCAAACGCCCGTTGGATGATAAAGGTATTCTGCAGGCTGCCGCAGTTGCTGAGCGGCTTGCCGACTTTGCGCCAACACTGTTGTTGTCGAGCCCATTCATGCGATGCATACAGACGCTCGAACCGCTCGGAGCAACTCTTGCGATCACTGTGACATCCGACGAACGTCTCGCAGAAGACAATCCGTTCGAGCCAATTCTTGAACTACTCGAGAGCTGTCCAGACAACGCAGTGCTCTGCAGTCACGGAGACATGATCCCTATGGTGACCGATGCGCTCGAACGCCGTGGCATGGTGGTCACTGGAATGCGTGACTCGCGCAAGGCTTCAGTGTGGGTGCTTGAGCGTCAGAATGGCATCATCGTGCGTGGTCATGCATGGCCGCCACCAACTATTGATTAAGAGCGGTCGCTACTTCTGCACGAATTGAGTCGACGAAACCCTTCACTTCTGCTGGCGGATTGAGAGCAGCACAAATGTCGAGTTGTTCTTTAGCCCCAGCCGCATCTCCGGCAAGACGAAACCGCACGATGCCAAGAAAGCAGTGAGCATCGGGATACTCCGGCTCAACGTCAATCGCATGGTCGAGTCCCTGAGTGGCCGCAGCGAACGCAAGTATCTTCATGTCGTCTGGTGCATCGCGTGCGACAAGCGCAATCAGCCATGATCGATACGTCAGTGCCTCTACATGATCTGGATTGAGCGCCAATACTTTTGAATACAAATCAATTGCGGTTTTAGGATCAGAAAAATTGAGTGAACGTGCTTGAGACAGCATCGATGCAGTTGAGTCTTCAATCCCTCCACTAATTGTTTGGCCTGGCAATCGCTGGCCAGATTGTTGGGCTACAAACCAGCCAGCCGCACCTGCAATGAGCACGACAGCAGCAACTGATCCAATTCTGCGCTTCATCGATGCGCGTGGTCGAGCCTCACGAGCATCTACACCCGCATCCAACACCTTGATGATCTGCGCTGCACGATGTACATAACCATTTTTCAGCACTCGGTAATCTTCATCGTCAAGATCGCCTGCTGTGTATTCGCGTTCGAGGTCGCGCAAGGATTCCAGTAGGAATCTGCGCTCCTCTTCCAGGCTCGCTTGTTCGTCCGGATCAATCACGAGTTTGAGTCCGTCACATTTTTAGAAGCCATGGCAGCATTTACCAATGCACTATCCTCGGCGCTCACTGCACCATCATCGGCGGTACGCCATTTTCTAAACGCCACGCCTAGTGCTGCCGCACCACAGATCAATGCAGCAATTGGTAGTGCCCACACCAGCGAATCGATTCCAGACGAGCGAGGCAGGAGCAATACCTGACTACCAAAGCGTTGCTCAATGTAGGCAATCGTTTCGTCATCAGTTCGCAAACCGCTGCCAACCTGTCGTGCAACCTCTGCACGAATCGCCTCTGCAGCCGATGCCCGGGACACATAGACGCTCTCGCCCTGACAGGTAGGGCAAGCAAGTCGCATCGTGATTGCATCGATGCGATCTTGTTGTGAGCGTGGTCCACTGTCGCGTAAGCCACCAAAAATTAACAGTGCACTTGCGATTGCAGCCATAAAAATCCACGAATACTTGTTGTTGAGTTTGTTTGATGTGCTCATGACCCAAACTGCACTTTCAGAATCGACATCTGCTCGTCGAGCAAGCCTTCCGAGAGTTGTCCGGCAATGCGCAAGCGCACGTAGCCATTTGGGTCAATGATCCACGTCTCTGGCACCTTGGCAACTCCAAATGCAACCGCAATGGTGCCGTCATTGTCACGAATCTTTTGCCAGTCACCCTTGTTCTCTGCAAAAAATGCCAAGACTGCACTGTCGTTGTCGTCATTGATCACTGTGTACATCTCGGCTGGATTGTCGGTCGACAATTGGTTTTGCACAAATGTAAGAAGAAGCGGATGTTCGATCCGACAAGGAACACACGTTGAGTTGAAAAAGTTGAGTACGACCCACGAGCCTTTGCGACGAGCCAAGTCGAATGGTTTGTCTTCAAGAGTTGTTGTCACCACTGCCGGCGCTGGTTGCCCAAGCAGCGGTGAGTCAGCATTGTCGGACGGATTTGGTTTTGCACTCACCAACACCCACAGCAAACACACAAGCACGATGCCCACCACAGTTGCTGCGATTGGTGCAACTCGTTTTGCTTTTTTCTCACTCAACATCGTTGCTGCCAATCAGTGCCGACGTTGCATCGGTTGGTTTACGTCGTCGACCCGGAAACGCTGCCAACAGCGTGCCGAGTGCCATCAAAAATCCACCAATCCACAGCCACACAAGCAGTGGCTTGATGAACACCTTGATGTGCGCCTCGCCGGAATCTTGCTTGACGGGTGGTTCGAGCGTGAGATAGATGTCTCCCAGAATGCCTGTCTTTACCGAAGGCGTGCCGATGTTCATGCCAATCTTTGTGTACTTGGTGATTGCAGGGGCATACGCCTGGCCGCCATCAATTGAGATCAAGGCCTTCACACTGATTGCACGATCGGTTGTTTCTTCGACAATCTCGATTAACTCAAAACTGTGTCCAGAGAAATATGCGGGTGTACCAGTTTTCAAAAACAATTCTTGGCTGTGCGTAAAACTGTTTGATGCAGCGAGCGCTACGGCAATCACGATGACACCAACATGCACAATCATTCCGCCGTTTGTGCGACCAACTAATCCGCGCAGGCCTTGCTTGCGTGTAGCCAACACCACCTGACGCAATGCCGAGCCACTCGCAAATCCACCAAGTGCAAACGTGAGCAATGGCATAAACCCGGTTGCACCAACAACAACACTGATGCCCAATGCCCCGATGCCACACCATGCTGGCCAAAACAATCGCGTGCTCAATAACTCGGCGGAAGCCTTGCGCCACGGCAGCACCGGAGCAATAGCCATCAGCGTGAGCAAGGCGATACCGATCGGTGCAACAAGTCGGTCGAAGAACGGTTCACCAACGACAATGGTGCGCGACTGTAAGGCCTCAATGACAAGTGGAAAGACAGTTCCGAGTAGCACGACAAATGCAAAGAGGGCAAACAACACGTTGTTAATTAAAAACGCGCCCTCACGCGAGACAACCGAGTCGATGCTGCCCGGCGCATGCAACCTGTCACCGCGCCAACCGATCAGACCAATCGAAACAATCACGATGATGGCAAAGAACGCCAGCAACCATGGGCCGATGGCGCTTTCGCTAAATGCGTGCACGCTGTTGAGCACACCGCTACGAGTAAGAAATGTGCCAAGAATCGTCAAGCTAAATGTGGAAACAAGCAACGAAAGATTCCACACTCGCAACATGCCGCGACGTTCTTGCACCAACACCGAGTGAATGTATGCGGTTGCAGTGATCCATGGAAGCAGTGATGCGTTCTCAACTGGGTCCCATGCCCACACGCCACTCCATCCCAATACTTCGTAACTCCACCAACTGCCAAGGATGATTCCGAATGTGAGAAACCCCCACGCAAATAGCGTCCACCTGCGGGTGGCCAAGAGCCAACCTTCACCGACCCTGCCTGTAACAAGTGCGCCAATTGCAAACGCGAACGGCACTGTCACTCCTACATAACCCAAATACAACAGCGGTGGATGAAACATCACCAAGATGTGATTTTGCAACAGCGGGTTTGGCCCTGGTCCGTCAAATACTCCGGGTGCACCTACAGCAAACGGATTTGCTGGACCGAACGACAGCAAAAAGAAAAACATCGAGACAATGAACATCACCCCCATTGCCCAGTTGGCCAACACGTCGTCCATTTTTTTGCGCAACCAAAAACAAACGGCCAAGGTGTAGCCCGCCAAAATAAGAACCCACATCAAAAGCGATCCCTCAAGAGCACTCCACACTGCTGCAAAGTTGTAGAGCGCGGGCGTTGCTGTTGAACCAACTTTTTGCACATACGCCATCGAAAAATCACGCGTGATCATCGCGTATTCCATGGTCGCAAACGCACCCACAGCCGCGGCAAATATGAGAATCGCAAATCGTGGTATCAGTCGTGCAACAGACTGATCTCGTGAACGTGCACTACTGATCGAGGCAAGTGCACCAAACAGCGACCCGATGATGCCAACGAGCAAGAACGCTCGCCCGATTGAGCTGCTTACCCCGCCTGCGGCGAACATTCCTGTGCCTCTGCTTTTTCCAATCGGTCTTCGTTGTCGGCAGCATATGTATTGGAATGTTTCACTTCAATACGTGTTGCCTCGAAAACTTCGCCAACCAAACGACCCTGTGCAACAACCGGTATGCACTCTTGAAAAATTCCTCCAGGGTCGCCTTCATACACAACTTGAATGGTTTTCTCATTAAAAATCATCACAAAGTTTGTGGAGTTATTGACCGACTTCAATGATCCAGTTTCAACAGTGCCCTGCACCCGAATGCGCCTACCCGGCTCGCACCCATCGCGGTTTCCAATTTCGTCAACGTTGCAGTAGTAGTCAATTGCTGAAGTTAAAAACTGGGTGACGATGGTGCCACCTGCGACCACAATCACGATCAGCAACGCGACGTAACCCCATCTTGCATTGCGCTTACGTGGTGCGAGAGGCGCGTTATCGGACGAAGTGCGCGGAGTTAAGTCCAAGGTTTGTCCTTGTCAGCAACTTTGCTTGCCAAATCGCGACCCTGCGAAAGAGTTCTAACAACGAGAGCGACGATCACAACAAATGTCGTGCCATAGACCGCAGCAATAAACCCAAGATGATCCATTACTTCGCCCTGCTGCTTTCGATCGCATTTTTGTCAGCACTTTCGCTTGCGCGTTCGCGCAGTGCAGCATCAAGTTGTGTCATCTGCATCGCGTCCTGCATTGCGAGCACCCGTTGACGATGCATGACCAACCATGCAAAGGTCATCGTAAAACCGATCACTCCTACCAACAGCGTGGTCAGCATCGATCCATCCATCTTGATATCACCATCGCCACTCAGCACGCTTGCCTTCTGATGCAATGAACGCCACATCAACACACTGAAGTGCACAAGTGGAATTTCGAGAACTGCAAGCAGCGCTATCACTGCCGACCTGCGCGCACGTTGTTCGACCGAACCTCCAAGACCGCGCACTGCCAAGTAACCGATGTAGGTCACTAGTAAAAAAGATGTTGTTGTCAGTCGTGGATCCCATGCCCAATAAGTACCCCAAGTAATGCGGCCCCACAGGCTGCCACTCAGCAAAGTCATGGCCATAAAGATCACGCCGACTTCTGCAGATGCTCCTGCCACACGGTCAAAACCCATTGAATGCTTGCGACTGAGCAACCAACACGCTGACGCCAAGGCAGTAACGATGAATGCAAGATATGCAACCCATGCAGTGGGCACGTGCACGTACATAATTCGCACCGCGTCACCCTGATCAATATCTTTCGGAGTGACGATCAATCCACCAATCACGACCCAAGCCATTGACACAATTGCCATCGCACCGATTAACCGTGTTGTTGGAGTCGCAACTCGCGCATTAAATGTTTGTGCGTTCATCGATGACTATCCTCTATTCCTCAATCAGCGATCCGAATGACAAAATTCCGCCGAGCCCAAATGCGGCAGCAAAGACAACGAGCACTCCAACCCATGGCCAGCCATCCGACACCGCTGCTCCTCCACTATTAAACGCCGACTCAGTGGCGCGAGTTGCGCCAATAAGTACTGGTGCAACAACCGGCAGCATCAACAAAGGCAGCAATGTTTCTCGCCCTCGTGATCCGGCAGTCAAACCGCCATACAGCGTACCCACGAAGCTCAATCCCGCCGTTGCGCTCACTACGCAAGTGACCAACAGCACTACTCCATCTGCATGTAATTGCACTCGATACAACACAACTGCGGCAACGAACAACATGATCTCAAGCGTGACCAGTTGCACCATCACTGCAAGTGCTTTACCAACAAATATCCCGGCTGGATCAAGACCCGCAACTCGTTGCGCTTCGAGCGCTCCGTCGGCAGTATCGACTGCAAACGAACGCTGAATAATGATGATCAACGAAAACAAGGTGGCAAGCCATACCAGACCGCCTGCAACCCTTGTCAATACATCATCATTGTCGAGCGCAAACGCAAACATCACCATCACAAGACCCGCAAATGGAAAAACTTGGTTGATGATGACACGACTGCGCAACTCGATGCGCAAATCTTTTGCTGCGACTGCCCGCGCAACGCGACCGAGTGAAAGCCTTGTACTCATGACACCACCCGTCCAGCAACAACTGACACACTTCGTGTTGCAAGACCACGGGCGCGCTCGAGTTCGTGTGATGCAATCAACACTGTTGCGCCTGCAGCGCATGCCTCGCGGATAATTGCATCAATTTCATCGCGTGCAGTTGCATCAAGCCCGGCATGTGGTTCGTCGAGCAGCCACAACTCTGCGCGACGCACGACAAGGCATGCCAATGCGCAGCGACGTTTTTGACCTGCCGACAATTGCATCACTTTTTGCTCAGCCAATCGCCCATCGATGCCAAAGCGCTGCAGTATTGATACAACTTCTGCTTCTGACGCGCCAACCATCTGCGCCCAGAACATCACGTTTTCGCCAATTGTTAAGTCTGCGAATAAACCGTTGGCGTGTCCGAGCAGACCAACTCGCGAGCGCACTGATTGACGATCAACACTCAGGTCAACCCCCAACACACTTGCTTCGCCGCGCACGATGGGCAACAACCCAGCACATGCGCGCAGCAACGTGGTCTTGCCTGCACCGTTTGGTCCTTGCAACAACACAATCTCGCCTCGTTGCACTTCAATCGATGCTTCGGCTAGCGCCGGAAATCCGTTGAACACGACTACAGCGTCACGAAAGTCAATAACACTGCTCATGATCCAGTAAACCTCGGCTTGCGCTTTTCGGCAAAGGCAGTGCGACCCTCTGATGCATCGCTAGAGAGCATCGCCTTTTCGCGTGCTGCTCGCACCAATTCATCAACATCCGGCAGTCCTGCTGTTGACTCGAGTGCGATCTTGTGTCCCTCAATCGTCAGCGGTGCAAGTTGAGCAATTTCATTCGCCCACTCAAGAGCACCACTCAATGAACCGAGGCGATGCACTGATCCAAAACTTGCCAGTTGTGCGCCCGTATAAGTAGTCGCAGTGAGCAACATTGCGCGAGCAACGGGCCATGACAATTCGTGCACAATGCGCTCGACAGTCCAGTGATTGACAACCAATCCAAGTTTTGCTGCTGGCACACCAATCACACTTGTAGGTGTTGCAACTCGCACATCGCATGACACGAGAAGTTGTGCGCCCGCGCCAAGCGCTGGGCCGTCGACCGCAGCCATGGTTACAAACGGCAATTGAGTAAACCCGCGCAGTACTACTTGCAGTGCCTCATGAAATTCGTCTTCGTGTACTCCCGCCAAATCGGCTCCAGCACAAAACGCTGGTGCTGCACCAGTGAGTACCAGCACTCGTGCCGAACCTGCGAGTGCATCGAGCTGAGCCTGTCGCAATGCTTGCAACGTTGCGACATCGACAGCGTTGCGTCTCTCTGGACGATTGATTGTGACAACCGCTACTTGGTCGCGCCATTCGAGCGAAACAGTGATGTCTTTATTCACTCGTGCGCCCTCTACCATGGGTTTGAGGCTATGACATCAACACCACAAACTCCTGATCCAGTTAGGCAGCGTCGCAGCCTTATTGCTGTATGGACGAAACGAGCCAATCGCTTTGGCTATCTCGCATTTGGCGTGTCAATTGTCGCAGTTGCGGTTGGGCTGATCGATACTTTTACGCCCCTCATCGGTCGCCTTGCTACAGCCGGTCTCGTCATCGGTTCCATCCTGCTTGCCCCAGCCATTGTTTTGGGATACGCAATTAAATCCGCCGAAAAAGAAGACAGATTAAACGGCGTCTAGCAATCAAATAGGCGCATGACGACAACGCGAGTACCGTAGTAGATACATGTCAACGAGACTCTCCGCTCACGAACGCAAAGACCAGATTTTAGATGTCGCGTTAAAGGTATTTGCGACCAAAGGTTTTCACGAATCGTCAATGAACGACATCGCCGATATGGCTGGTGTGACGAAGCCCGTTGTCTACCAACATTTTGAATCTAAGCGCGCTTTGTTTTTGGCGCTGATTGAAGACGCAGGCACTCAAATGATCAACGAGATCACCAAGGCCACTGTGCAGGCCACTGGTGGCAGGCAGCAAGCCGAGCAAGGAACAATCGCGTTCTTCCGGTGGGCAGCCGCGGACCAAAATCGTTTCAAGTTTTTGTTCGACAGTGGCACACGCAATGACGCAGAGTTTGCAAGTGCTGTGCGCCGAGTGGTTGACAATTCGGCAAATGCGATTGCTCCGCTGATCGCGATCGACTTAGACACATCACATTTGCGCACTCTTGCACATGGAGTCATCGGCGCAACAGAAGGTGTTGTGCGCCATTTGCTCGACAACAACATTGCATTCAATCCAGAAGTAATCGGAAAACAAGTCGCAGATCTCGTGTGGGCAGGCCTACGCGGTGTCGGACGAGACTCATCGGGAGACTAAGTGGCTACCACAGGCGAACACCATCCAGCATTTGAGGAGTACTGCGAATGCATTTTTGAGTTGCGCGAAGACCATATTGATGTCATTCAGGCTCGAGTGGCTGATCGTCTTGGAGTCTCTCGCCCATCCGTCTCCGAAATGATCAAGCGCATGGAGCTCGAAGGCTTGATCGTTATTCGTGGCGCAAAGATTTCACTTACCTCAGATGGTGACGTGCTCGCCGAACGAGTAGTTCGCCGTCACCGCATCGCCGAACGATTTCTTACAGACGTGCTCGGACTTTCTTGGGCAAATGCGCACCACGAGGCCGGCAAGTGGGAACACATCATGAACCAAGACGTAGAAAGTGCAATGAACCGAGTACTGCACAATCCAACAACGTGCCCACATGGCAACCCAATACCTGGGTCTTCGTACCGACAGGAGCGCCTCTCGCCACTGAGCGATGTTCTTGAAGGAAAGTTGTTCACCATCAGTCGCATCCCGGAAGAACTTGAGTTTGCACCCGGCGTTCTCGAAACTCTTGAACAGGCCAACCTCAAGCCTGGCCATAGCGGCACGATCGTTACCTCAAACAAAGATGGGTCGCGTGTCGTGCGCGTTGACGACAACGATGTAGCACTGGATGAATTTACTAGTTCACGAATTCTCGTTCTTGCCTAGAACCATGCAGAGTGTGAGCATTACGTCAATGAAAAAAGTTTGTGTTGCCGTGTTGTTCAGCGCTTTGACATTTTTCAGTGCGGGTTGTGCAACCACAATCAACCTTGCTGCACCGACCACGCTCGCTCAGCCAGTTGTCACCACTTTGCCAACGGGAACTATCAACGAACTGTTTGGTCAAATGCAGTCAACTCTGTCTGAGCTTTCGCTTGCCATCACCAACGAAGACAAGCCTCGTGCCAAAACCACGCTTGCAACTGTGCTCAATATCTGGGGAGCACTCAAGCCGCAAATAGAGGCCGAGGGCGGCGAGACTGCCGATCAAACGGTCGAAGACATGCAGCGCATTGTCGATCTTGCATCTAGTTCGGTGCAGCGCACACGTCCTGCAGATGCGGACAAGGCGCTGAGATTCCTTGATTTGGTGATTCAGTCGCAGCAGTAAATTGCGAAGTAATTTGCGAAGTAATTAGCTCTGCATTGATCGCGGCAATGGCTCACTATGCACAACTGTTAAACGTTGCGTCGAACGAGTAAGTGCAACATACAGTGATCGCAAACCGTGCACTTGGCTTGCCACGATGCGCGCGGGCTCCACTACGAGCACTCCGTCTAATTCCAGACCTTTCACAACGCTCACGGGCACAACCGTGAGACGCGAGTCGAGTGCGGTGGTGTTTGCTCGCCCATGAGCCACGCCAGCAGCAGTGAGCGCGCTATCAATGGCGTCAGTCATGTCGTCTGGACAAACGATTGCAACATTGCCCTCACCCACATTCGTTAACAGGATCTTTGCCTGTTCGATCACTACATCAAGCAAGTCTTTACCGCTCTTTGCTTCAACGATGTCGGGTCCAAAGTCTCCTTCACGAACCGATTTCGGAGCACGTAGTGAAGGTGCAGCTTCGAGCATCACCTTGTCTGCCAGCGCCATGATCTGAGCCGGGATTCGATAACCAACGGTTAAGCCGATCACTTCTTGCTCGCGCTTTGTTGGCAAATACTGCAACAAGTCCGACCAGTCATTCGGTGCAAAAGGGCCTGTCGCCTGCGCCAAGTCTCCGACAACTGTCATTGCTCCACTGAGCGACCTGCGCGACGCCATGCGCAACTGCATTGGCGTAAGGTCTTGCACTTCGTCGATCACGATGTGTCCGAACACTCGCATCTCATCGGTTTCGTCAATCTTTCCGTTTTTGCGTGGGCGTGGCCCCAATAACGCAAGCGCTTCGTCGAGCAATGCAACATCACTATCGCTCCACAACACTTCGGCAATTGAGTTGCTCCGTGTGCGCACTAGGCATTCGTATTCTTCTGCCGAAAATTCGTCCTTGGCTGCAGACTTCACGAGCGCCGCAGACCCAAACAAGTCATGCAACAATTCGGCCGGCACAAGCATCGGCCAGATGCGCGCCAGCGTTGCACGAAACTCTGGAATGTCTCGCAATGAGTCGCGCAATGTATCTACATCGGCGTCTGGGTTGCGGCTCGACGCAATCATTGCCGAGATCACTTCGGTCTCAACATAGCGATGTGCTGCGTTGTGTCGACGAAAACGTCGTCGTGCATCGCGCACAATGCGCGCAGACTCAGTAGCACGCAAGCGCATGTAACCTGCGCCATAAGGAATCTCAACATCGTCACGCACAGGTCGCTGTCGATCTTGAACTGCTTTTGCAATCACCTTCGCCATGCGAATATCACCCTTAACGCGCTTCGCTGCATTGGAATCGATCACTCCAATGCGATGACCCGGCACCAAGTCGGCAAGCACCACTTGTTCAACGCCTGCTTCGCCCAACGAAGGCAACACTTGCTCGATGTAACGCAAGAACACGCGGTTTGGCCCAATGACTAACACGCCCTGATCTTCAAGTGGAAAACGAAATGTGTACAACAAGTACGCCGCACGATGCAGTGCCACAACTGTTTTGCCTGTGCCAGGGCCACCTTGCACAACAAGCACACCGTTGTGACCAGAGCGGATGATCTGATCCTGTTCGGCCTGAATTGTTGCAACAATGTCGCCAAGTTGTCCTGTGCGGCCGCGCGCAAGTGCTGTCAACAATGTTGAGTACCCGCGCAAACCTGTTGCGGTTTGCTCAACACCCGACGCAACTCCTCCACCAAGACCCTCATCATGACCAACACCCAAGTGTCCTTCGCCAAACAATTCGTCTTCGATGCCCAACAATTTTTGACCATTGACAGCAAAGTGGCGGCGACGCGCAAGACCCATCGACTCGCGACCAGTTGCGCGATAAAACGGCTCGGACACTGGGGCGCGCCAGTCGACCACGACTGGCTCACGATGCTCGTCGGCTACAGCAAGCCTCCCGATATGGAAACTTTCAATCTCGCCTTCGGATTCGCCGAATCGATCGATGCGTCCAAACACAAGTGCTGCGTCGCCCAGGTCGAGTTGCGTCAGACGTAACACCAATTGTTCGTCAAAAGCGTTGCGCTCGTAGCGGGCCTGAAACGTGCCACCCGTATCAGCTTCGTTGAGGGTTCTAATGCGCCACGCGTCGGTTCGGCTGCGCTCAAGGCACTCATATGCCCTGTCGATATGGGCCTGTTCGGCCGCGAGGTCTGGGTGATGTTGGCTCATTTTGAGGTCTGTCAATTCTACCGTCAGTTTTTGTGAGCACGATCTGCCCCCCGCACTTTTGGGATGTCAATATCCACATTCGGTCACAAACAAAGGACCTCAATGTCACTCAGAAATCTCAGAATATGTTTATTCATCCCAGTGCTCTTTGGGTTGTGCTCATGCGTCACTCAAGGAGGTGTGCTCCAACTCGACACTGGCAAGTTGGTGTTGTCGCCAACGGGCGAAATGAGCATGGTGATGGATTCGGTTCCGGTAACAACACACGCTTCAACAAATGCGCCTCTCGACATGGTTGAGCAATTGCGCAGAGACTTCATGGCGAACGATTTGTACTACCACGAGTGCATGGTTGCGCCGAAGAAATGCGATGTCACACGTATTTCTGCACCAAACTCTCCGCAGCGCACAGACCTCACTCGGCGTGTGCGGGATTTTTCGATCGCCAACATTCACGCCCGCACAGGCTCAGGCGTTGCGCTTATACGCATTGACTCACTCAGCATCATTGACGCCAATAACGCAATGGTCAACACATGTAGCTACAACTCGATTGTCATGGTCGATGGCGGAGCAACCGAAAGTCCCGTTGATGACATCATCTTCAACGATGCAGTTGCCTCGTATTTGTCGGCGTGGATGCTCACGCTAGACAACGGAGTCTGGAAAATATATTCATGGACAACCAGCATGACCAAATTCAATGTTGATCAATGCGGATTCCCAAAGACATGAAATTAAACACGAAAAGCGTCGTAGTGATTGCCATTGCAGCAACGCTGTTGAGCAATGTCAGTTCGGTTGTGGTGCACGCAACACAAACTCCGTTAATTGACGGATCAACAATCGATGTCAGCGGCTCGGCGCACGGCGACCAAATTATTGCTGGCGTCGAATATGGTGCATCACCCTCTAATGGCAATGGTGCAGACCCCGAATGTGAATGGTCAGAGTCAATGCCCCGCGATGCGAGCGCAACCGGGCCCGGCCAAGTCGTAACAAAGCACATTGGTTCTACCAACTACCGGTTGTTCAACTACACGTGCCCCGCTCGTGATCCGGCCACCTCCTACCACTGGATCCCCCAAGTCTCGACCGAACAACTTGCACAACATGCCGCATCAATCGTGTACGACAATCTTCCAGCGATGTGGGGAAACTTTGCTCCACCTGCAAGGCGCGGATTCGTCGATATCGGGACATGGATTTGGGTCAACCCGTTGTTGTGGATTCCCGTTGCAGTCACCGCATCCATCGTTACTCCAGCGGGCATCATTTCGGTCACCACCAAAGCCACACCAAAGAAACTTGTTTTCAATCCTGGTGACGGCAATTTGGGGTCTGGCCCACTCACATGTGAAAACTCAGGATTGATTTGGATGTCGCAATTTGGAGATCGCATGCCATCTCCATGCATGTACACCTACCGTCATTCTTCAGCGACACAAGCAAGTGGGCTATTTGAGGCAGACGTTGCAGTGCAGTGGCACGTCACATGGTCCACGAATTTGGGGGCGAGTGGAACAATTGGTGACCTGACGTTGCACACATCACATCAGATGAACATTCGCGAAGTGCAAGCACTCGTTAGTCGCTAACTGTTGCAATTGCGCCGATTTCTGCATGCAGGGCATCAATGAGGTCAACAGCACCAACCTCTATATCTAAACCCCTGCGTCCGCCACTCACAAAGATTGTTGTGTGCAGCACTGCGCTCTCATCAATAACAGTTGGCAAGATGCGCTTCTGACCAAACGGACTAATGCCTCCAACGACATAACCGGTGATGCGCGACGCATCGCGTGCTGCCACCATTTCGCAACGCTTTGCGTGCAACACTTGCGCCAGTGCTTTGAGTGAAAGCAGCGTATTGACCGGCACAATCGCAACCACTGGCCCATTCTCCGACTGGGCCAGAAGTGTTTTGTAGACCCGGTCCTCTTCCACGCCAAGTGCATGAGCAGCAGCCCTGCCGTAACCAATTTCATCCGTAGCGGCTG
>JGI12421J11937_10000330_pt1 | contig 18195 bp, 19 predicted proteins | sample LakErihyJuly2011_2_FD_11937 | JGI IMG/M metagenome (IMG submission 11937)
AAATAAAGATAGCAGATATAAAATATTATAATTACGCTATTAATGAAGACATAATTGCATCATTGAGTAATAAAGGGTTCAATACAGAAATTGCTGTAACTGCGACGAATGATAACAAATTAGCAAAATATAGTATGGTATCCGTAGAAGATATGGAATACAATAAGATAAGAGAGTTATAAGAGAGTTATAAGAGAGTTATAATAGTTATAATAATTATGTATATATAAAATACTAATGCCTCCTAGAATATTATTAAGTGAGTTATATAGTTTAAAAGATAAAAAGGAGCACGCAAAATACCTTACATTTGACAAAATAATAGAGATATGCCATAAAAAGATTAAGCATACGGCAACTATAGGTGGAATGAATATATTCTATGAAATACCTTATTATTTGTATGGCAAACCTTTGTATAAGATAACAGACTGCATCGAATATATAGTAAAGTCATTAAGAAATAATGGGCTATATGTTCAGATACTTCCTGAACCAAACAATAATATGCTATATATATCTTGGAACCCTAGCGAAGTATCTTCAAATGTTAAGAGTTTAGGGTATTCAGGAAATGGAAAATTATAATAGAACCTTCTTTTTTATTATTAGAATATATTTAATATATATTAGAATATATTAGAATATAATCAATTGATAGATGTCAATAATATTAAATGATGAGCAATGTTTACAATGGATAAAAGACCCTAGTATAACTCCATATTTTCAAAAATATTGGTATTTAATTGAAGGTATTGACGCATCTTATTATAGAATTTATAAGAAGCAAATTTTAACGGATGAAATAGATGAGAACCCGACCCCTAACCTATTTGTTGATAAGGTTAAAGATGTTTGCTTTATTAATAGTTTGCTAAGGAAAAAAATAGTAGATAATATTAATGAATACACGAGGGACAAAATTCCTCGATTATATACTTTGAATGATAAATGGAAGTATGCGAGTGAAGAGATGGAAAACCCAGAATTTGCGAACACCAATTATGATATGCCATATTATACAGAGAAACAATGCAAAAGTTGGCTAGGCAACCCTTTAGTAAATCCGCGAACAAAAGAGAAAATCAAGCAAAATAGTCGCATTTATATTGAATTACTATATACGACTATGCAGTATGGAATAGATATTAAAATGATTGAAGATGATGTTCGCAAAACATCTAGCAAACTATCGGGTAGAAACAATAATGAAAATACATTGCGCATTATCAATGGTATAACTGAGCGATTAAAGTTTATGAGAAAAAACGACGCAGAATTCCTATCTCACGATATTAAGGCTTTTGACAAATTATTGGATGTTAATGCGGTTCCCTTGCCAAAGAAACAGAAATCTAAGAATACATTTGACGTTTCATCCCTTTCGTCATCGTCAATTAAAAGTTTAAGTCCAAATGAAAAAATACAATTGAGAGATAAGATTATATTAAAAGAGCACGTTGAAAAAAAAGAATATGAATATAGTCGCCAAAAAAAACTACAGAAGAAACTACAGAAAATAGCGTTATTACCTGATGTTGATAAAGAGGTTTTTACTAAATTTAAAAAGTTTCTTCTTACACTCGACAAAGGGCTCGGGAGATATCAATTTTATGGACAGAACCCAGTAATTGATAGTATATTACAAGGCACTCGTCAAGAAGATAATGATGAATTTATGGAATTTATAAGAAGGTATTATGTTATGGAAGAATATGTTAATATTACTGATATTGTTAGAGGTTTCATTTATAATATTTATGAGCAAATTATAAACAGCCCGACATATAAGTTATCAAGCAATTTTGAGTGTTTCTCATATAGTAATAAATATATAAAGGATTTTGATAATTACCCAATAATAAATAAAATAAGAGATGCATTACATCAATATGTAGATAATTATAAACCTAAATTAGCCAAGTATATAATTAAATATTTTAAAAATTTAATAGATGATGTAATACCTCGATACAAAGTATTTGTTCTACATACATATAGAAATGGGAATGGGCGAGATGCGAGAACAAAAATACTTTATAATAAGGAGGAATATTTTTTTAACAATTATTATAAAACATTATATGATAATGGTAAACGCATTGACAATATTCAATATAGATTACCTGAGGGTGGCGGCTTCTTGAATGGTAAGACTTTAATGAGAAAGATAGCCGCTTTGAAAAAACTCTATTTAGATAGCAAGGCAGAAAAAGTAATTGTGCCAGATGATAATGATTTGAATGATTTTACTTATGAAGAATGCCGAAATTGGGTGATGATACCTATAATAAATCCGCGAACATTTGAATTGATATCAATAGATGAACCTATATACAATCGGTTGTTATGTATGAGTTATCAATATGACTGCAATTTAATCCCGCGTATGATAACATCGCGCGGCTCTCGTATTATAGATGCATTAAAACAGGCACTTAAAGAAATATTAGATGCCAAAGGGAAACCACCGCAAACGAGGGAACAATTGGAAACTTATTTGATTGATAAGCAATTGCTTAAAAAAATGGGCAATGCAATTTCCAAGTTTGCTCCAAATATGGTAGGAATGAAATGGAAGGATTATGGAGTAGGAATACCGAGAAATCGAACTGATATTACTGCAAATAGCGAAGCGTTTGTGAAAGCATTTGAGAAGAAAATTAAGAGAGAAAAGATTGCATCGCGAAGTTCGCAAGACCCTGTAGCGTTTTATGTGTTTTTTACAAAGGAGGAATTGGCTAAATTTGGAATAGCAAACTTATCAAAGAATAGTTATATTAAAGTTAAAGCACATTATTATATTCCTGTTGTTGCAAAAAAGGAAGACCCTAGTAAGCATTATATTCAATCTAGGATTGAAAGAGAACGCGATAATTGGGAGAATAAGCCATATAGTATTGTTAATTGTATGCGATGGGTAATGCAGCCCAATAAAAATCCTGAGACGTTGCAAAAAATAGCAACGGATAGCCATGAATACAATAAAATTTTTGAAAGCGCATTACTATTTGATAGCAATATTCAACCAATAGATATTACTGCGAGGGGCTTAATTTTCAAACAAAAAATATTAAAATTAAAAAAGAGGCATTTGGGTATAGTTAGTGCTAAAGAAGCGAGAGCCGCGAGAGCCGCGACATCGAAAGGAAGAAAAGCAAAGGAAGCCACTGAAGCCGAAATGGCAGAAATTATAAATAAAAGTGCAATATGCGAAAGTATTAATAACATATACACGGATAATGATGCGGATGAAAAATATACTGATTTTAAGAAAAAGATGTTCAATATGTGCTTTAAATATTTGGGAGAAAAAAACAATTGCGATTTAGCAGGTATTAAGGAAGTAATATTTAACAAGTTTGTTAAGGATAAAGAAGACCAAAAGAAGGATTTTATATACTACGAAGGTTCTGCTTTAGCATCTATAATTATGCATTATAATTTTCAACATACCGATAAAAAAAGGTATGACGATAGATTGCAGAATATTTATATAAATCATTATAAGAATATATTCGATGTATCTATACAAGAAATTGTAGAGACGGATGGGAAATTTTATGTTATCAAAAAGGATGCTCTTGATTACGGAGGAGTAAGCAGAGAGTTTTTCACACAATTATTTGAAGAATTATTTTGCGACGAAGAGAATAAAACAAGACCATTTATATTACCTGAAAATATGAGCAGCTCTAATAGGTATTACATAAATCCTAACTTCGAACCTGATGAAAACTTTAGGAAGGTAATAAAATATGTTATGAAAAATATAAAGATTATACCTAGTTATACTACTGCAGCAGATTATGTAGATATATACAAAATAATTGGGAAAGTGTTGAGTATCGCAGTAGTTAATGAAGAGATAGGATTACCAAAGCAATTTTCATCATATATATTGTCTAGATTTATAAATCCAAAAAAAGATATTAAATACTATGATATATTATATTACTACTTAAAGGATTTCAATAATTCCAGTGCCTATATGAATATGATGAACGAACAGCAAAAGGGCAATATAGAATTTTGCGGGTTTTCATATAATGACTACTATATTATTTCGAGACCTTCTGAAAGTAATCCCAACGGAATGGCGTTAACAAAAGAGAACTACGTCAAGTATATTTTGCAATTAGCAAATCACGCGGTAACTAAGAACTTTATATTCAACAACGTAGAGGGCTTTAAAAAAAGTATGAAAAAGAGGTATGCTGCTTTATTTTCAGGTTTTAATGAAGATTTAAGGTTATTTTTAAAAGATAATGCTGTTACGATAGATATACTTGATAAACTGATTACAAATGAGCAGTTAAATGAACAGATATTATTAGAATTTGCTGAAAAACTGAAGATATCTGTTATTAAGTATGTTGACGAAGATATAAATGTTATTAATGACCACATTGAACTAACCGAAATAGAAAAGGAAGCAAAAAAGGAGGAATTAAGAATATATTTAACAAATATTATTACAATAAAAAGAGAAGGTGAGACTATTGAAAAACATTATGACTTCATTAAAAGATTACTTCAGTTTATGTCTGGGTTTAGCCATTATAATAGAAGTGCAGCGGTTGAGGAAAATGGGTATAAATTCTTCTATATGTATGGAGCAGATACAGGTAGATTTCCTTCAGCACATACCTGCTTTTACCAATTAGATTTTTTTGGATTTCCAGAAAATAAGATTAGTGCAGAAGAAAGGGAGACNTANTTATATGAAAAATTATACGAAGCGGTTTTTAGTGCTGGAGGAATGGATTTAATATAGTAGATGAAGTAGATGAAGTANANGAACATCAAATCATATAAAAAATATATATATTATATATATTAAGTAATAGTAATAGTAATTATAAAAGTATAGATATGCAAATCTTTGTTAAAACTTTGACTGGGAAAACAATTACACTCGAAGTTGAAAGTTCGGATACTATTGATATGATTAAATCTAAAATTCAGGATAAAGAAGGTATTCCTCCAGACCAACAACGCCTAATTTTTGCAGGCAAACAATTAGAAGACGGGCGAACACTAGCGGACTACAATATACAGAAGGAAAGCACCCTTCATCTTGTTCTAAGATTGCGAGGCGGTAAATAATAAAAATTGATTATATTATATAAAATTGTATATAATTATATAGTCTATACAAATAGAATAATATAGCAATGAACGGCTCATATTACTTCAGTCAAGGAAGAATAATTAGCACATATCCTTCTAGAAAATACGCTGATAAGAATGATGATACAATTATCCTTATTGATAAAGATAATAAGAATGATAATAAGGATGATAATAAGGATAAGGAAAACAAAGATAAGAATGATTGGATGAAAATATTCAATGGATACAAATTTCAAATATTTAGCCCAAGTATTTTGCGATATAAATGAGTTATTGCAAGTATCTCTCATATAAGAAATCTAATAATACATAAATATCATAGGTTTTATCAGACAATAGCCCGTATTCACTGAGTAAATCATAGGCTTTATTCTCGTGTTCTGTGTGCTCCTCGTTAAAATGTGTATAGCCTTCATCTGCCGTATAGATGGCGTATAAATAACTTAATACATATTTTTCATCTGCAGCCTTCTTTATTTTTTTATTAAAATATTTTATAATATTATAGCAGGTTTTTTGAAATAGCTTAGTGTTATCGACCTTTATTTTACAATTTCCGACACCTCCTATACATTCATAATATTCCTGAGCATTACTATCGATATCATTGTTATGGCAATACATACTAATAATTTTTAATATATTTAACTGAATAAATCCTCTATTATACAGGTTCCATATAGTAGCATATTCTTCTTCATCATAATCATATATATTATTATATGCGTTGTTGTGAATATCTATGTCGATATTATGGTTATCTTCTAACATTGTCTCATCATACCTTGCAAAATGTTTAATAATCCACATCGTTTCATTCAAGGTTAATTTCGATGAATATATATTAACATCAAATTTATAATTATATATCTCCGTATTATTTGAATAATTGTTTTCTCTTGAGAATATTTCATCTCTATCCAGATTTAATACTAGAGGTTCTTTGATATCTGCTGTAATGCCATTAAAATTTTCTAATAATATATCCGTCTCAAAGTTGTCCCAATATAAGTTGTTAATAGTTTCGCCATACACACCTTCAAAAATATAAATATAGTTATATTGTTGATATCCGCAGTAATACAGGAACTTCGAAAGTTTCTTATCATCCATAAAGATAGCTATGCTATTCTTGATAAAGTTATTCTCTAAAGCACTATATATTACCTTTATGTATTCGTCGCATATAATATTATTTATTTTTATCACAATATCTTCTGGAAAGCAGCAACATTTTGGGTCTAATAGGTGTGGCTTGTTGCTTAGCAAATTACTTAAAGTATTTGAAGCCATTACTTGATTATCTTATAAGATAAGAATATTATCAATTTTTGCTATATTATTTTTGATTTCACTCAGAAAACTTTGTATTAGGGAATTTATCATAAAATGCTTCTTTTTCAAGGAAGCCAACTTTCTGAAAGGTGCAATTCAGATTTTTTTGCTCATTGATTTTGATACAGCATAGATTGATATTTCTTAGCAACTCCTTCATATCATCGTTGAGGTCGTTCATTGTTGTCTATGTATTCTACTTATTCTACTTAAGTAGTTAGGTAATAATACGCTATCAATTTTTATAAATTTTTAATAATTTATGATTAAAATAATAAAAATTGATATCCTTATATAGATTTTTAATTAAGTAAAATAAGTAATAAACAATGACCTTTAATAACGCCAACAAGATTAGCTACCGCGCTTTCAACTCATATACTAGCAAATGTGAGGATTTCGAGGATGTTAATAAAATTCCACGCAAATTAAAGAGGGGAGATAATAATGCAGTAAATTATAAAAAGAATGCACTCAAGCGCAAGGATAGCCGTCTCGCCTACAAGAATAGGAGAAATATCAACAAGGATTGGAAGGATTTCAATACAAAGGTCTAAAGAAATTAAGTAAGTAAGGTAATAATGTATAGTATGTATATAGTATGTATATAGTATGTATATAGTATGTATATAGTATGTATAATATATATATTTTTTATATTTTTATGAACATATATGAACATATTTTATATTATAATATATTATGAATGAATGAATTATCTTAATATAATCCCATATGATATTTATACGCAAATTTATAAATATGTATATGATGGTTGTATGCAAGAACTTATACGTAATGATATAACTAAAAAGAATAACCGATATAAGGAATTGTTTATCAAAGACATAATAAATTATGAAAATAGGATATATTATACATCCCTGAATATATTCAATATGGTATCGTTGGGGATTGTCGCAGATACTGATAATACAGACCAGTATTACGACAATAATACTGAGGAACTGGAAGAATTATATTATTTATCAGACATAAATATAAATAACTTTTTAGAGCACCATTACAATATTCTAACTACCGAACTTCCAGAAGACTTCAAAAATGCCACTTGTATTAAATTGAAATTATCTAATATCTCTATATTGCTAGGGTTTGATACAGAAGACATATACATACCATTATACTATATCTTAGAGGACGACTTGAAAACGTGGCTAGAACTTATTTATTATACGAATATACTACTGAATGAATATTTATTACTTAATAATATAATAATAAATGTGGATTTTTTTACATTATATAGGTTTGATACTATTATTGAAAATGGGTTTGTAGTTATTGTGCCTTCATTTGATGAATATATTGTTTAGTATCATATACATATCATATACATATATATATTTATTATATAAAAATTATTATATAACATATCAATATAATAATGTATAATAATTTATACTACATATTTACAAAGGAATACTATGATGATTATAGTAATAGCACACTATACTTAAAAGACAAATGCAATAAAATGAAAATATTGTATGAAAGCAAGGACAAGGAACTTAAATATGTTAAGAAAAAGTATGATTTATTAGTTAAGCGATATAATGATATTGAATGGAAATACCAAGAGTTATTATTGAGTAGCCATTATAGCAGAGAGAGTTATAATAAATTAGAGAGAAAATATAATAACTTACTAAAAAATAATATACACGCAGATACTACAAACCTTTATGATATTCAAAGTATAAATGAAGAATACGAGCACATATAACACAGATAAAAACATATAAAACATATAGATATAATATAACATAAATTAACATAAATTAAATTGGATTAAATGAAATTAGATTGTATATTAACTGCAGTGAATGAGAACCCATTATATATAGAGTTTATCCCTATTTTTGTTAAAACGTGGAATAAACTTTATCCTGATATTGATGTTAAAATTATTTTAGTAGCAAAAGCAATACCTGAAGAATATATGGAATACAAGGATAATATAATTTTGTTTGAGCCTGTCGAGAATGTATTAACTAGTTTTACATCGCAATTCATTCGCTTGATGTATCCTTGTTTATTGAATTATGAAAACGCTGTTATGATTACAGATATGGATATGCTACCAATGAATAACACTTATTATACTGAGTATATTAAAGAATATGATAATAGTAAATTCATATATTACCGCGATGACCATTGCTTTGTTTATAAACAACTGGCAATGTGCTATAACGCGGCAACGCCTAAAATATGGAGAGAAATATTTGACATACATTCTATAGATGATATCAGAGATTTGCTTATAAATATTTCGCGTAATAACGTAATCGAAGAAGGGCACGGGAAAACAGGGTGGTCAATAGACCAAATTTTTTTATATGCACGGGTAATGGATTGGCAACGTAAAACAAATAATTTAATTTGCTTAAAAGACAGCGATACAAAATTCAATAGATTGGACAGAGAAACCTTTGTGATGACTAGTAGGTTAAAGATGCTTATAGAGACAGGGATATATACTGATTACCATTGCTATAGACCAATGAGTAAATATTTGGATATAAATAATGCTATTTATAATATATTGCCCGCAACGCAACCACGCAACCTATAACATAAGCATAGATATATATACATAATACATACATATATAAGATTATGAATTATGAATAAACTATATAATTACAAATATGTCTTTGGCAAACTATAAAAACAGGTGTATTGAAAAATATAAAATTGCAAATCCAGACAAAGATATACCGACAAATATGGGGTGTAAATGGGATGCCGCAGAAGAGCAAGCATTATTAGATAAAATAAAAAATAATTTAGATATTGAAGATATCGCCAAGAAACATTGTAGAACACAAGGTGCAATCAAAGCGAGGCTTGAAGTAATCGCTATAAGGATGTATAATGAAAATATGTTCGATATGGAGTATATAGAAGAAACAACAAGGTTAAATGCAAAAACTATTAAGGAAGCTATTGAAAAGAATAAGGCGAAGTATGAGGCGAAGTATGAGGTGCGTTGTAGCGACGTAGAACTCTCTATCATAAAAAAAGACCTACAAAAATGTCGCGATGAAATCAAGGGATTGACTGCGAGTGTCGAAAATATGATTGAAATGGAAAGGCGAAACAAGAGAGACGACATTGAAGAACTTAAGAAGCAAATACAGAATATGTTAGATATAAATAATATCAAGAATGATATCATTGAATTGAAAAACGCCATTAATGAGAAACAAAGGTCGTAGAAACAAGGTTTGCTTCGTTTGCTTCATTTACTTCGTTCGTTTCTGCGCGCATCATTGCCATCGCTGTCCTATTTTTTATATACCAACCTGTTACAAAATAGATTGCTATCACATCTGTCGTTAGTTCAAGTAAAAACATATCGACCTGCGCAAGGAGCATATTAATATATATTAGCCAATCAAACCACGAATAGATAGTGTTAATTATAGATACTTCATATTGCTTTGGTATATCTTTAATATCATTGTTTGGCGAGTTTATATTTTGCACATTTAGTGTTATATAAGGGGCTATAATATTATGGTCAAGATTTCTTATTATAGTATTGACTATCGCATATAATACAACTAAACAATATTTTTCAGCAGTATCTATAACAATACCAAGAATAACCAATTCGGGATGAGGACCGAAACGATAGAACGTAGTATCTCCAGTAAATTGCTCAGTATTCGCGAAGATATAACTCATTAAGATTGTTAAGATTATTATCATCCACGCAGCTATAATTCGCGATACTAGTAATGCATTCATTCATATGAATGTAATATTGTAATATTCTAATATTGTATTACAATAATTGATATGATAATATCAGTTTTTATAGATTTTACATAAGACAATAAATAATTATAGAAGTAAGTTATTTGGTAATTAGCAATGTTTATAAAGAATTATTTACATGAATTACCTGAAGACTTACAAATTGCAATATATAAGAACGTGTTCGCAAATTGTATTGCAGTTATAAGGAATGATAAAGGTATTAAATATTTGCATAGATTATATAAAGCAGTGAATAATCCTAATAATACTTGTATTTATTCTATTAAACCGACTGGGATGTTTTCTGATTATTATTCTGATTATTATTACAATTACAAATATAAACGCGTTGCGACGTTAGAGAACTTTACTAATAAATTGGTAAAAGAGATGATATATTTAGACCGCACACATTTACTAGAGAATACTTTGCAATTGCAAAGCAATATAATCAGTTATTTTATGTTCCCTCTTTCAATCACCAACAAACATCTGAGAAAATACTTAACAATCCGCTTTAACTTAATAAAATTTTATAACAAGGAACTAATCACTATTATGAAAGTTGTAGGAGACCGAGTTGATATTATCTTTACGCATAATTTTAAGTGCAATGCCGATATTTATTATAATATTATGGTTGGCTATAATGTATTATACAATTCCTTAAGTAATATTATATATAGCGAAGAGAATGTCGAGATGTTCCATAAGTTCGTTGAGTTATTCAAATGGATCGAAGCAAACAATGTATTAGAAGGCTATAATATATATGATAATAAAATAATACCTATATTTGACGTAAAAAATGATTTATAGAGATAGGTCTAGATATATATATATATTTATAGTTCAAAAATGACTGAAGGATATATTTATTGCGTATCTAATGCATCGATGCCCTCAATATTCAATATCGGAATGTCTTGGATGCCTCCCGATAAAAGATTAGATGATATGAATAATGCTAACAATGCAAGATTATTATGGTATCCTCCAACTCCATATAAATGCAAAATTGCCAAGAAGGTTCTCGACCCTCTCCATAAAACTGCTACAATCTATAAACTTCTCGAGCAATATAGAATTAATCCTGTCCGTGAATTCTTTCGTGGTTCTATCAAAGATGTTAAGGTATTATTTGACCTAATGGATGGTGAATATTGCATTGATTATGATGGCAATGGTTGTGATAATGATAATGATAATGATAATGATAATGATAATGATTACTTAGAAGACCCTACTAATAATTTTATTGATAAAAAGAAGGCAGACCTTCAGCAACTTAATGAAGGGTTTGAGCAAAGAAAAGCGGAGATTAAGATAGCCGAAGAGAGAATACTAGATTGTATTTTCAAAAAAAGTGATACGCTAGAAAATGACTTAAAAAAATTAGAAGTTAGAATTGCAAATAAAAAAACAGAACTCTCTGAAATCAATGATTTAGTCGAGGAAAGAAAGGTTGTACTTGCTAATCTTACCAATGATATACACGCATATTGTGATACCCGCATATTGCGAGACCAGCATACGCAACGAGACCAGTTAATAACGGAGTATTAAAGAATTAGCATATTACTCTATATACGAGGTAATAATCAAGGCAATAACAAATAAAGTAAATGCATAGAGAGATTGCAATATATATCTATATGTTTTATCTATATCTTTTATATCGCTAATCATTATGGTGATATGTGTAGGAGGTTTATAGTAATCACCATTAACCCCATTTATTTCTTCTATAATACAATCTAACTTATTACTCAATTTATTGTGTTGGCGTTCGCGATATCTCAAGTCCATAAATAATTTATTTGTCCTGTTTTCATATCTATTAATAATGTTATCTATTTTCCTATCATATTTAACAGATAAATTATAGTTATTATTATATACATTTGTAATATCTTCTTCAATATTTGCGATATATGCATAGAAATCTCTTGTATTATATATTTTAGTTCTCGAGTTTATAGAAGACATCGAGTTTGTTGAATTCATCGACGTTAGAGAATTTGTAGAAGAGCGCCTCATTATTATCCTTTAAATTCCTTAATATATAATTATATACATATCATTTTTTCCATATTATATTCAGTTATGATATCCTTTTTTATTTTAGTTATTATTTTTTTGTCTGGATAATGATTATAGTAATGTTTATTGTTTGTAAAAATTAGTTGCCATAAATTATATACGTAATTGCATCTGCATATAAATTCCAGACCTGATATATTAGGGCTCAAATCTTTGCTTAGATACCTGAGTTCCACTTCCATATCTAAGCAGTATATATCTTTGTTTTTTTCATACAAATCACAAATGCTCTTTGAATTTTTTATATTTGCTAAAAATGTCTTGTATAATTCGGGAATAACTAGGTTGGGCATTTTGCCACTATAAAATGTATGTAGAGTTTTACTTCCGTCTCTTGAAAAATGTTCAGCATAATATTTAATAATAAAAGATAAATCCACAAATGTTTCAAAGTCTATGCTATATATACCCGTAGTTATATTCGGTGTTATACTAGGTATTATATCGCGTATGCTGATAATATCTAAAAAGGCATCATCGTATTCGCAAGGTGATAATAATATATGCTTATCTAATATGCTAGTATAATCATATATCATATCTTTGCATATATAATTATAAATGTTTGATTTATACGTGTAGGAATGCTTTATCTTATTGCGGTAATAATTATTGATTGTAAAAGCCTCTGCAATCCTTTTGGTAATTATTTTGTAAAATATTAAGTAGGTTTCCTTGCTTGTATAGATATTCGTAAAAACTTCTTGGCATTTGCTATCTTTAACTACAGATACAAGATTGGTGATATTAATCTCCGATGTCTCCGATGTCTCTGCGGTATCCTTAGTATCCTTAGTATCCTTAGTATCGTCTTCGCTATTTGTCAATGAGTAATACACATCACTTCTGATATTATTGTAAAATCTCAAATATATGTATTTTTTATAATTGAATGACATTATAAACTCATTAAAGTTAAAAAGTATTAGCTCGTAATAGTTTCCACCTGCTGAGTTATATGCTTCAATATCTTCACATAAACTTTGAAAGTTCAAAGCAATTGCATATTCATAGCTTGCGATATAAGCATTATAATCTTCAAATACCTCATTTTTATTTTGGATATCTTTTTGTTTGTCTAGATATTCAGTGATAACCTTAGCTTTAAGAGGTTCAGTTAAAAAGGCATTATAATATACTGAAGACATTTATGTATTATATAATCTTTATATTTATATAGAGATGTCTGATAGAAGCAGTGGTAGAGGTAGCAGTGGTAGAGGTAGCAGTGGTAGAAGTAGCAGTGGTAGAAGTAGCAGTGGTAGAGGTAGCAGTGGTAGAAGTAGCAGTGGTAGTCGTAGCAGTGGTAGTCGTAGCAGTGGTAGTCGTAGCAGTGGTAGTCGTAGCAGTGGTAGAAGTAGCAGTCGTAGCAGTGGTAGCAGTAAAAGCGAAGTAATAATAAATTTTGCTGATAAAATAAATGAGTTAATTTTTTTAGTAAAACAATTAAATATTTCAAATAAAGATGTAAAAGATAACATAATTATAGAAGGAATATTGAAAAAAGATTATCTCATAGAGTTGAGAAATATAGAAAAGGAATATAAAGAAATGAAAAAGTATATTAATAGTGAAAAAGCAAAACAAAAAAGAAATGCAAAATTGCATGGACAAAAATATTTTGACAGGTTTGCAAATAAATCTCAACAACAAATATTTGACGAATATAAAGCAATGAAAGAAGAACAAATAAATGAACAAAAATTTAATGAAGAGAAGAAAAGGCGGCAAAAAGAAGAAAGAGAAGAAGAACGGAAAAGATATAGAGAAGAGAGAGAGAGGGAAAAAGAAGAGCTAAAACAAAGATTTGCAGATATAAAATTACAAGCAAAAAAAGAAAAAGAAGAACGGAAAAGAAAAAAACTTGAATTGTTAGGATTAGATAATAGCGACCCTTTATTGAAGTCATTATCATTATCATCATCTTCTTCATCATCGTCTATTAGAAGGAATAATCTCCCTCGATAAGAATAAAAACTGATATACTTTGTATATAAAGGGATAACAAAAATGAAATCACTTATCATAGTTGAGAGTTTCACAAAAACGAAAACAATTAAAAAATACTTAGGGGATATGGATGTCGCAGTTGCTTTTTCAGGAGGACATATCTACAATTTGCCAAAAGATACATTGGGATTTGATACAGACACTTGGGAGGTTCAATATGTTCCTACAAATCCTAGTATAATTAAGAATATCAAAGAGTTGGCTAAAAATGCTGATATCATATATTTAGCAGCCGACCCAGACTTAGAAGGCGAAGCAATAGCAAATAGTCTTAAAAAATGTCTAGGTAATATTATCAAAGGCAAGGTATGCCATCGCATAACATTTAACGAGATTACAAAAAATGCAGTTATAAATGCTATAGAAAACCCGCGAACCATCGATATGGACAAAGTAAATGCACAAGAAACGCGACGAATTGTTGATAGATTAATAGGATACAAGGTATCGCCATTGTTATGGAACCAGTTTAACAAGAATTATCTTAGCGCTGGAAGAGTTCAAATCGCTGGGCTGATTATCTGCATTAACCAAAGAACCCGCATTATTAACAAAGAGATAATCCCATACTGGACTATAGAAGGCAAATTCAATATTGATAAAGATAATAAGGATAAGAATAATGGTAAAGATAATGATAAAGACCTAGTAATATCTGCAGTATTAAATGTATATGTTGAGGATAAGGATATTAGGGATAATAATAAGTTAATAGAATATAAAATAAGGGATGTCGACAAAGTCAAAGATATCCTTAATAATTTAAGTATTAATACAAAATATAAAATAAGTTATGAAGAAAAATTAAGGAATGTTAGCCCGTCGCCTCCATATACTACCACGACACTTCAACAAGATGCCTATAATAAATGCAGGTTCAATTCAAAAACTACTATGAAATTGGCACAAGATTTGTATGAACACGGGCATATTACTTATATGCGCACTGATTCAACAAGCATCGCAGAAGATGCCAAGAAAATGATTTTAGCATACATTAAAGAAACCTATGACACGCCATTTGCCAAATATGCCAAATATAGGACTTACAAAACTAAAATTGCGAATGCACAAGAAGCCCACGAAGCGGTTCGCATAACAAACCCAAAATCGAAAACCATCTCATTTGAAGGGATTACAAAAAATCACGAAAAGTTATATGAGTTAATATGGAATAGAACAATGGCTTCTCTAATGTCCGACGCAGTATATGTTGATATATACGTTTCATTTACGTCCGCCGTAAAGACTGGCTCTACGTCTGAATATATATTTTGTGCAACTAAGTCTTTCCTAAAAGAACTAGGATTTCATATATTATATGATGCAAAACTAGAAAACACTGAGGACTTCCTAAATATTATTAAAGACGCAAAATTATTATCAACTTGCAAAGAATATTCTTCGCAAGGAACGATAGATAATATCCCATCTTTATACAATGAAGTTCAGTTAATTAAAGAATTAGAGAAAGAAGGTATAGGGAGACCATCAACTTATTCCTCTATTATTGATAAGTTATTAGAGAAGAAATATGTAGAAATCGGAACAAATCCGCAACAGGAATATGAGATTGAATGTTTTAAGAAGAAGAAGGACATTGTGATATCTACTAAGAAAATTAATCTTGGAGGAAAACAAAAAGACCTTCTAGTTCCTACTGAGTTAGGTTTAGATGTCATTAAATATATATATGAAACGTGTCCTTACTTATGTGATTTGAAATTCACTTCGAAGATGGAAGACGAATTAGATAAAATTATAAATGCGACTATTACAAAGGATGTTATTTTAAATGAACTATATAATAAAATAAAGGGGTCGATAGATACTGCTACCGCTGCTACTGCATCAACAAACTTTAGTAATGCTAGTAGAGTTTCTAGTAATAAAGAAAAGAAAACAGGTGTGCTAACAACTCGGTATGGTGTTTGCTATTACAATAAGGATTTAGATAAATACACTAATATCGAACCATATCTAAAATGGAAAAAAATAACAATGGATGAACTAACTGCAAAGGATATTGAGTTCATTAGTTCTCTCCCTAAGCCTGTTGAGCATCAAGGTAAAAAATATAACTTATTATTAGGTAAATTTGGCATTTATCTAAAAGATAATAAAAATAATAATCACAAACTAGATAAAACATTGTGGAGCAACTATTGCTAGTCATATGGAGATAATCCCTTCTTGCCATATTTATACCAAGATAACACAAATTTATCTGAAAAATTAGGATGCATAGTATCATTATGATAATCAATGTCTATACAATTGTCTATCATCGCATTGCATTTTTTACATTGCCATTTCATATCCAAATTACTATCCATATTACTTTATATATTACTTTATATTTAATATGTAGTAAAATATTTATATATTATCTTAATCATTTTTTAGATTTTAGATTTTTATTAAGTTTATTAAGTTCAAACGCAATATTAGACAATGAGGTAGCAATAGAAACCCCATATTCATCTGCGAAGAAATTATTAAATACATTATATAAATCTTCAGATGTAAATCCTTCTTCTAGTTCCATTTCGTGTTCTTCTTCATCATCCTCGTCATCATCTTCGTCTTCGTCGTCTTCGTCGTCATCTTCGTCGTCTTCTTCATCGTCGTCCTCATCGTCATCTTCATCGTCGTCCTCATCGTCGTCTTCTTCGCCGTCTTCAGCGACTTCCTTGATATTCTTAATAACTCCTGTATCTTCTTCGTCATCATCATCGTCGCCAGTCTTAGTAGTATCAATGTCTTTGTTCGTTATTTTCTCATTCTCATCACTATCATTGATATATACATTATCCTCTTCTTTGATTGTGCATCTAGTGGACGACTTCTTGCTTTTCTTAGGTTTAGTTCTTTGCGCGCTTTGCATACTCTGCATACTTTGCATACTATTCAAAAATGACATTATATCAATATTATTAAAATTATCTTTATTCATATTCATATGCTTATGCTTTATTACTATCTTATATATTATAATTATTATTATTTCTTATATATATTTTTTTATATAAATTATATATTAAGAGATTAGATAATGATTAATTATTTATTATATTTTCTAGGTATTTTAATTGGTATATTTATAATATTGATGATAATATCTGATAACGGAGATATAAAGGCATTATTTAAAAACACAAAGGAATACTTCGGGAATGATAACAAGTTTGAAAGCACAGATATAGTAAAGGTTGCAAAAGAAGTTGAAGAAATGAAAGACAATAGTAAAATATATGAATTAACGGATATAGTAAAAGTCCCTGTTGTTCCTATCCATTTAAAGGGGGCTTTTGCAGGTAATATTAATGACGATGACAGAGAAGTCATATTATCTAACAAAGACCTCATAGATAACTTTAATTTCGTTAAATTACTTAAAAAAAAGGAGATGCGCGTATTGATATCCTCGTATAACAATGAGAATATTAGTAATCTGGATTGGATAACTGACAACAAGGATTACAATAATAATATTAGATTGAAATTAAGCAGCAATGATATCACGAAGGAACTAAATAATCTTAACCCCAATGTTAATGGATACAATATTCAGAATGTTAGCATAGAAGGACCCGCAAATAGTATATTGTATAATAACGAGAAGACAATCAATAAATTTTCAATCTTATTTATGTTTATGCACAAAAAATTTACTAGTATGAATAACAATTTATTTATAATTTATGGTATCGATAACAGGAACATTGTAATTAACATCAAGGACAATGAATATAATAACAACAATTATTATAACGTCAATAATTACGACACAGACAATAATGACTTAGATGGCGT
>JGI12421J11937_10000331_pt1 | contig 18160 bp, 26 predicted proteins | sample LakErihyJuly2011_2_FD_11937 | JGI IMG/M metagenome (IMG submission 11937)
GTGTAGAAGTATAATACTACTTATATTTTAAGGTATCACCATTTTTTAATAATATGTTTATTTCAGAAAATACATAATCTCTTTTATATTCCTCAATTTCCTCACAGGACCAAGAATCCATTTCATCGGCTAATTCTTGTTCTTCTTCAAAATCTCTAGATTTATACGATGAATAATTGGGAGAATTATTGGTTATAGGAGTTTGTTTAACATACGTTAATTCTTTTTGAACTGAACAACTAACCAATAGTGTTGAAGATAAGATAAAAATTAAAGTTTTCATAGTGTTTGATTTTATATTAACAAATATAATATAAATATTTTTATCTGCCAAAATTTTTTAAAAAAAAGTGATATTTATTAATAAAAAGAAAATGGAAAGAAGATTCTTAACTAAAAAAACCAAAATTACTATAACAGAAAATAAAAGTGTTCCTGGTTTAAACACTGCAATAGATAATAGATCTAAAAGTGGTGAATTTAATTCTGACGCATTAAAAGATTTTAATAAAAAAATATCTGATTATTATCAATTTGATAATAAAGACGATTTTAAAACACCTAAATATAATAGATCTGAATATGAAGAGGCTTATGAAATAGAAGATTTAGGTGCTGGTAAAATGTCAGGTTTAAAATACGATAATGAAGAGACAGAAGTATTCAAATCTTTTACTGAAAGGATGGATAAACTAAATGATAATTCAGAATACGATAAAGAATTTGGTACGTATGATGGTTTTGGTGAAGGGGAAAAAGAAGATGACACATACGATACATTAAAAGATAATGGTAAAAAATATATTAAACATAAGTACGAAAAACCAGAGGAGTATCACTATACACCAAAAGTTAGAGTAACAAACGAATCTAAAACAAATAAAATGAAAAGATTAAATTTTAAAAATGGGTTTGTGTCTGAATATGGTATGAAAAAACTTATTCCTGAACATTACAAATATGATGGACACGTATTTTTAATGACTGACGGTAACCAAACTTATAAAGTTAGATGGGACGATTCAATTAATGAAGGTACGGTTATGTCATATAAAAATAAAAATATGATTAATGAAGATATGGATAAGATGAAAAAATTATTCAGTTATTCTTATGAAGATTCTATGGGTAAAACAAATAACTATAGTGAAGAAACTAATAAGTTTAATACTTTATTTGAATCAACAAAAAAAGGTAAAAATATCATTTAAATATAAAAAATTAAAAATAGGGAAGGTGATCATAATGGTCACCTTTTTTGTTTTATATAATATTTATTAATATGAAGTTTAAAAATTTAATTACGGAATCTATTATAGATACATTAAAATTATCTAAAGAAGAAAAGGCAATCCTTAAAACTTTTAATATTGTTGATGTCGATAAAAAAACCTATTCAACAGGAACTTTTGATTTGACTGACGGAGAAAAAATAATGAAAGTTTCTGATATGACAGGTATACAAGATTTAGATAAAATATATAGTTTATATAAATTTTTTAAAAAATATAAAGATATTTTGTTTAAAGATGAAATGGGAACGATTCAATATGGGATGATAGATGTAAATGATTATGAGATATTATACCCATTATTTTTAAAATATTATTATGAAAATTTTAATGATACTACATTACTTAAAGTTTATGGTGGTGAGTGGAAATTGGGTATTCTGTATGATATAGAGGAACAAATGGCAGAAGAAGATTATTCGATAATATCGTATCTAGACTCTAATACTTTACCTCAAGTAATGTTATTTAGTGGTATTTTTAAAGGTAATCAAAAAGGTATAGGTTGGGACTTAATAGCTCAAGATGAAGATCTAACAGTTTTTTTCGCAGAAAAGATAAAAAAGGAAGGTAAATATGAAGAAGTATTAGGTGGTGGGATTATTGATATACCCACACCAAAAAACCTTTCAAAATCAGAGATGGATAAATACTTTAAAGAATTATTTTTAAATTTAGAGGATTCTATTTTAGAACATATGTGGATAATTGAGGAATTTATGCATTATAAAACGAATAATTAAAATCAAAAAGTTATGGTATTAAAATTAGGGAGTAAAAGTGAGGATGTAAAAATCTTACAAAGATTTTTAAAATTAAAAGATGATGGTTCTTTTGGATCAAAAACTGAATTTGCAGTTAAAAAGTGGCAAAAAGAAAATAAATTGAAAGATGATGGAGTTGTTGGACATAAAACTTGGGTAGCAATGGGGTTAGATCAATTAGTTACAACAGATAATAGTGAAAGATTAAATGAATCTACAAATGGTTTAGTGATTGAGCAATATTTTTTACCTAAAGGAGAATATTTGGTTGGTCCAACTAACAAAGAATATGTTTTTTTGCACCATACTGCTGGTGGACATAATCCTTATCAAGTTGCTGATATGTGGGGAAGAGATACTAGAGGTAAAATTGCTACTGAATTTATTTTAGGTGGACAAAGTGCTGCGGATAATAATACTAAATTTGATGGTAAGTTAATCCAATGTATGCCGAATGGTTCATATGGGTGGCATTTAGGTGATAATGGATCACAACATATGCATTCACATTCAGTAGGTATTGAAGTTTGTAATTTTGGTTATGTAGTAAATGGAAAGACGTATGCTAACACAATTGTCGATAAATCACAAATAGTTACACTATCACAACCATTTAGAGGATATAAAGATTGGCATCGATATTCAGATAAACAAATTGAGGTTTTAAAACAATGGATTCTTTTTGTTGCGGATAGAGATAATATTGATGTGAGAAAAGGTTTGGTTGAGGAAATTAAAAAAAATGGTGTTAAGGGATTTGAATTTAATGACAACGCTTATTATGGTAGGGTAAAAGGTATGTGGACACATACTAATACTAGAAAAGATAAGGTGGATATGTTTCCGCAACAAGAATTAATTGATATGTTATTATCTTTATAATTTTTTAAATTACATTATTATTGTTTTATGGATAGTTTTGAATTTATAAACTATATGATTGATCCGTTAACACATGAACAAATGAATCTTTTGTATAAGGCAAATGATGTAAAATACGATAAATGTAATTTATATTATGATGTTATTAAAACATTAAACAAATTAATTGTTGATACATACTTAGGAGATGAATACATCTCTAATGAAGAACAAAAAATAGAACACTATAATTGGTGTTTTAATACTGTTATAGAAAATTTTAAGAAAGAAAAAATACTCTTTGGTAATATTGATGATTTAAAAGATTATTTTTTCTTTTTTTATGATGAGTTGTTTTATAAAGATAAACATAAGAATATAGAAAAAATTGATAATCTACCCGAACTTTCTTTTAAATTTTATAGGTTAAAATCTAGATCCGATATGGATATTATGATAGAACTCTACAAATTGTTTGAAAAAAGTTTAAATGAAAAAATAAAAAATAGAGTTTAGTATTGATTTTTTTTATTTTTTTCATTATATTGGTATCATATGAATACAAAAATAAAGTTTTTGGAGATAGTTTTATCTGACTTAGTATCTCAAAGAGACACTTTTGAACTAGAATTGAGCAGAATATTAAATAATGATGAAAAGATAACTGTTAAAAAAGAAGAGTTTCAAAAAGTGTTAACACAAATCACTATTACAAATAATAAAATACAAATGTTAAGTGATTATCTAACTACTTTGAGTAATATAGAAGGAAAAACTGAAAATAATAACAATGATTAAATTAAATTAAAATGGAATTGTACGAACAATTAGTAAAATTAGTAGGAGAACTTAATGAAGATGTTACTAAATTTAATGACAAAGGCAACAAAGCTGCTGGGACTAGAGTAAGAAAAACTTGTCAAGACATTAAAAATCTTTGTCAAGACATTAGAGTTGAAGTTTCTAATAAAAAAACAGAAGTTAACTCTTAATTTGATATGGATATACTTAATAACATATATTTGTTTTTTTTCATAATCTCAACATTGAATATATTAAGAAATTTATTTTTCCTAATAAAAAATATTAAGGATGAAGAAAGGTTTACTATGGGTAAATTACCATTATTTGTTTTAGGTATATCCATTTCATACTTTATCACTTCAATAATAACAGTATTAATAAATCGATAAATGTTTCACGAAAAATTAAATGAAATGAGACCATATGTGACAGGTATTAGATTTGTAAAAGATTTACCAGTTGTAGATGTTGTCTTATTAGATGGTTGGGATATGTTTGAATCTGATACAGTTTCATATAAGCTTGGTAGTAGTAATAAAAATTATTTTATGGTATTCCCACAACATAACGGAGGTACTATTGACAGTGTTATTGATCACGTACAATTTGTGATTGAATTTAACATTGAAAAAGAAAATAAGTTATCATTATTAAAGGCTAAGATAGAAGAACTTAAATATTTATTTAGTGAGAAATCTCTATCTGAATTAGAAAAACTAAAGTTTATATTGGAAACAGTTAATGAGCCAACATTGAAAGATATTGCCAAACCACCAAAAATCCACAATGGTGTGGAGTTACCACCCACAAATGGTAGTGTAGTTATGATAGAAGAAAAAGAGGGTTAACCCTCTTTTTTTTATACTTCTAATTTTTCTTGAATTGTATGGATTAACCAAGTGGTTCCTGAGATTAAACAGGCATCTAAGAATATTGATACTGGAGGAAACTCTAAACCATAATGGTAGAATGGGGAAAACTGAGTGAATCCACTAATTTGTGATCCCAAAGATAGGAAAAACCCTACCCACCAAGGGGTACACATCATACACCCCAAAAGTTTACCGAAAAATTTTGGATTATAAACTTCGGCAGTTTCTCTTAAACCATCGAAAATAGCTCCATAAACAATAATGTTAGATATACCATAACTAACTAAAATTAATAATAATAATTCCATAATGACTACTTTTTTATTTAAAAAATTGATATTTATTATTAAAGTATACTAAATATGAAGGTAATTGTAAATAGAAGACAATATAATAAAGTTATTAATGAAACAAGAGGATACTCTAAAAATGTTGAGGAATGGGCGGATTATGTTGCAGATGAGTTATTACCATTAATTATTAAACAAGATGTAGAAGAAGATATATACACACTAAAGAAATTGTCTCTAAAACTTAAAAATAAAAAATTTTATGAGGATATCCCTATCGATAGTATTATTATGACAGTCGTTATAAATGATGTTGAAGGAGATTCTGCGGATATTAATATAGGTTATAACCCATTTTACACACAAATTGTGGGTAATGATGACAATAGTTATAATATTTTAGATGTTGAGTTTGATGTAGTAATGAACCTACCTTCAAACAGAGAGGATATAGATTATAGTATATTACAATACTATTTTTCTTCATTTTTATCACATGAATTTATGCATGTATATGAATGGGTTAATAGAAATTTAGAAACCCCTAGTTCGATAAAAGGGTGTGAAGATTTCTATGAGGATGGGGATATTAATGGTGATGCGATAGAAAGAATTGCGTATATGTTATATGTGGCACAATCTTTTGAAATAAATGCCTTTGTACAACAAGCTGCAACTATGTTATCTAAAATAAAACCAAAAAATAATGATGATTTTATGAATCATTTAAAAAGTTTACCTATGTATTTATTTGCGGAAAGTATGGTAAACTTTAATTCGGAAGAATATTTAAATGAAATAAATGAATTACCCAACAGTAAAAAAAGTGAACTTTACAATATTATTATGTGTTTTTATTATGTTGATGGTAGTTTACCAAAAATAAAATCTGTTGATAGATTTTTACTCGATTTAGAAAAGAAATTTAAAATTGTTGGGGAATCATTTAAAAGAAAATTATTAAGATTAATAACCGTAATATGAGAAGAATATTAATTACTGAAAAACAATATAAAAATTTATTAAATTTAGTTAACGAACAATTTGTTAAATATAATAATCCTGAAGATGAAAAAGATCTTAGTCATGATATTGTAGATACTTTAACATATTTAACTGTTGTCTTTAGAGAAAACAATATCAATAAAGATGTATACGTTGATAAAATAGAGGATGGTGTGGTTTATTTGGACCCATCTAAATATACTCAACAGGAAAAAGACATAATAGAGAAAAGATTAGAAACATATGTAGACTACCAAAAAAATCCTAGAGATAAAGTCATACCAAATGTACTAGGATTTGATAGTGGAGTTGATAGTGATTGGACAGGTGGGGATGTTGCGGTTATCGATGACAATAGTGATGTTGCAGATGTGGATGACAATAGTGATGTTGCGGTTATCGATGATAAAGAGGAAGAAATATATAAACAAATAGAGGCTTGTGATTTTGGGAGAAATTCTGAAGGTAAAAAAAGAAAAGTTATATTACCACCTACAATGGATATTAGATTTTATCAGGATTTACTTAAAAAATTGGGTACAAATTTTACTTGCCAAAAAATATTATTCTTTTTTGCGTGGAGAGACGGTGAATCTTCTAAATCTACATACAATCCTTTTGCGACAACACAAAATGATACAGATAATGAAGGTTGTTATTATAATTGTTTAAAAAGTGGGGTAGGTTATAAACCGACAGGTTGTAGGGTATGTCCTCCAGGTACAAATCCTGGTGTTAGAAATTATAAAACTTATAGTTCGGGATTAGATGCAACTTTTAAAACATTAACCAACGGTAGATATTCAAAGGTAGTTAAAAAATTAAAAAATGATAATATCACTGCATTGGAAATTGCATCAGAAAAGGCTGAATTAAAAGTTTGGGGTACTGGTGGATTGGTTTCGGACATACTTAAATACAATGATACAATTATAGTTAATAGTATAGAAAAGTATGAAAGTGATTCAATAATTGATGATGATTGTATATTAACCACTGCGGAATTAAACTTCTATAATCAACATATCAAAAATGAAAAAGATGGTGACGCATTTAGAGAATGGGTTAATTCCGATAATACTAGGTTAAATCATGTTAATAGAAAATTATCCGATTGTTCTAAATCTACAGGTTTAGGAAGAACTGGTAAACTTAATGATTATTTAGAAATTGCCTTTAAACATAAAGGTAAAGAATGGGTTAGAGAGGGTAAACCAAATTATGACACACAAACAGAAGATGAGGTATTTGTTGGAAGTGGTAAATATATTGTAGGTAAAAGTGTAAAAATTGATAAAAATGGTCCTACTAATCATGGTATGAGAAAATTAGGTGATTGGCAATCAGATAATGCTACGGATATACCTGGAAACCCTGGAACCGTTGTTTATTCGATAACAAAGGGTACTGTTAAAAAAATAGGTGGAAACCAAGACGATCATAAAGGTAAAGTTTATGGTGCACAAGTAACTATTACAGGTGAAAATGGTTATCCTGATATTTTTTATACTCATTTACAGAGTTTAAAAGTATCTATAGGACAAAAAGTTGATTTAGGAACACCGATTGGAGAAATATCTAGATGGGATAGTGGTTCATTTCATCACGTACATGTTGGATTACCAGATAAACCGAGACTAGAGAAATTAAGTTCGTTCATCGATATGGAAACGGGAGAAATAAAAAGTGGTAATAGTAAAAAAACTGAACCTGTTATAAACCCCCCATCAAAACCTGCATTAGGTAAAAAAGTTGTGGATGCTTCATCAGGTATAGGGACATCCCCACCAACCGCAAATAGGAATGGTCAACCACATCACGGTTATGATATTGTTGGTCCTTATGGTAAAAAAAGTGTTATAGTTTGTAATAAAACAGGTATAGTGGATTACGCATCTGTTTGTGGTGGTTATGGTAATTTTGTATCTATAGATCATGGTGGGGGAATATATTCCGCATATGGTCATTTAGCTAAGATATATGTAAAAGATGGTGATCAAATAAATGTAGGTGATCCGATAGGGTTAATGGGTAACACAGGTAATTCTCATGGTGCACATTTACATTTTGAGGAAAGAGTTTCTAGACCTAAAAAATTGAAGTCTAGGTGTGGTGGTGGATTACCTTATAATGAAGTTCACGGGTATGATACGGTAAAACCAGTGAGTAATTTAAATAACTATTTTTATTGGCAAGAAAGTTTATAATGAAAAGAAAAAGATATGGTGGTGTTTTATTAATTGATATTAATAGTGATAAATTTTTATTGGGTCAAAGGGGTAAAAATACTACCTTTTCGAATACTTGGTCACTATTTGGTGGTACAATAGAAGAAGGGGAAGAAGTTTTAGATGGGATAAAAAGAGAGTTGTTGGAAGAAACGGGTATTGATTCTGAAGGTATCCAATTCAAACCCTTTGAGGTACAATATGATATGGGTTACCCTTATTATTTTTATATTGGTTATTGTGATGGAATGAAAAAATGTAAATTAAATCATGAGAATCAAGAATGGGGATGGTTTAATTTAGATAATTTACCAAAACCATTATTTCCCACACTATATTCTTCACTAGTTAGAATTTTTTAATTATAATTGTTTTATGAATCAATTTAAAAAAATAGAATCTGACATGCAGTTAGATAAATTAAAAACTGAACTCAAAAAAGAAAATTTTATAAAAGACATTAAAAATGGGTTAGGTGAACATATTAAAGTTAATGGTGGTACATTTAAAAAAATGAAAAAATCATTTATTAGACGTATTTGGGAAAAAGTTTTAAAAATATTTTAATATGAATTTAGAAAAAGTTTTAGAAATTGCGAATGTATGTATAGAGAATGAATTAATTCCTACAGAAAATTTAATTATAACCTATAAGTTAGATAAAGATTTACATAAAAAATTAGATGAAGAATTGTTTTATAATAAAAACAATAATTTAACTAATTTTACCCATAATGATTTAATCGAAATTAATGTTGCAGGAATTATATTTATCTTCGAAATAGAGTAATTTGACATTTGTAAAAAAAAACCATAACATTAATAAAAAATAATGTATGGAAGAAAATAGTACGCACAAAGATTTTATGGATTATCTATTAAATGATGATAAAGAAACTTATGACAATGGTTTATCTCATCCTAGTGTTGAATCGGAAGAAAATGAACGTAAATTGGCCGATGAAATCATCGAAAGTAGTATGATAGAATATTATTGTTGTGATAGATTTTATGGTAATGAAAAATTAGTATGTGATAATATAAAAAAATTAAGTAGTTGGGTCTGTGATGAGGATGGACTTAATATGAAAGAAAACATCAACTTTATAATAGAGGACATAGTGAAATGTGAGAACCTAAATGAAATGTATCAAAAACCATTGGAGTATCTGCATAGAACAGGAATTATTAACGATATAATAAAAAAATCTGACGGTACTTATTACACCAAAAAATTAAATGATTGTTGTTTAGTTAAAGATGTTAATGGTGAATGGAGTTATGTTAATAAATTGAATACCAATTATAGTGACTTATCAGAATTATTGACTACATTATTCATAAAAGGTGGGCAGATAGAAAAACTATCTAAAATGAATACTTCTGAAATAAAAAAGTTTTTACTAACTATTAAAGGTGATACATTAACTAAACTACTACAGAAATATTTTACGATAGATGAGTATGAAGACTATACTTATAATACTAAAAATAATACTAAGGTTGGTGATTACGTAGAAAATTTAACTAAAGAATTATTAGAAGAAGATGGGTTTACGCCATTATATGAAGGGTGTAATGGTAATTTTATCGATATGATTTATGGTGTGGATCTTATTATGGAAAAAGAAGGTGAAATATATCTAATTCAAGTGAAAAGAAGATCATCTGTCGCAAAACAAAGTACTACCAGTATTAAGTATAGGTATATCGATATTTTTGCTGGAGAATCACCTGACAATAATGGTATTATGTTATATAATAGACATGAAAAATTCGTAGAAAAATTTATTGGTAGAAATGTTTTAAAAAAGAATATGGATTATTTAAAACAAATTTATAAATAATTTTGTTTTATAAAAATATTTATACTATATTTGAAGAAAATATTATTATGGGTTGCGATGTTCATATGTTTGTCGAAAGAAAAAATTCTGAAACTAATAGTTGGGAAAAAGTGGGTGATGAATTTTTTTACGATTATAGTTTAAAAATTGCGGAGGATTATATAATACATAATTTAGGTTTAAATAGAGAAGAATCTTACCATATGATAAAGAAATTCTTTAAAGGAGGTAAACCTAACTCTAAATTAGAGGAGTACGTCATCAATAAATTTTTGATTGACTTATTTTCAGATAATTCAGAAGAAGTATTTAAGTTAGGTAAATTATCTGATCCTAGATCAGATCAACCCTATAACGGTAGAAATTATACATTGTTTGGTGTATTAGCTGGGGTAAGAGATCCTTATATGCATATGATTAGTGATGGACTTAGAGGGTTACCTATTGATGTGTCTAAAGAAATTTCTGATTTAAGTGATGAATGGGATATGGACGGACATTCACATAATCATTTATATTTGGATGAAATAATAAATAGTGAATATTATAGAATGACTGATGACGTATTAGATGATATAGGTTTAGGTACCCATTTTTTTAGAACTACAGTTAATTCACTTAAAGAAATAGGTGATAGTAAGGACATTAGAATAGTATTTTGGTTCGACAATTAAAAAAAAATTATTTTTTTTTAAAAAACATTTGACTTTTTAGAAAATAATATATAAATTTGTATTAATTAATAAAAAAAAGATATGGAAACACATTTGACTAATATTGAGAAAGAGAATCTAACATTAACTGATAATGGTATGGTTACTAACCCAACAACACTTAATAAGTGTGTTGATTTATTCTTCTCTATTGGGTCAATGAGAGGGAAATCAAAAGATAATTTAATTAAAATGTTTAATGAGGCATTTGAAGAAAATCCTTTGGTTTCTACGAAAATTCTTTTTTGGGTTAGAGATGTTAGAGGTGGAGCGGGTGAAAGAAAAGTGTTTAGAGATATAATAGAATATCTTTCTATCCATTCCCCACAAACATTAAGAAAAAATATTAATCTAATACCTGAGTTCGGAAGATGGGATGATATATTGATTCTTTTGGGTACAGAATTAGAAGAAGATATGTTTTATCATATCAGAGCAGCGTTAATCAACCGTACCGATGGTCTTTGTGCTAAATGGATGCCTAGGAAAGGTGAAGTGGCTAACAAACTTAGAAAATTCTTTAAGATGACACCTAAAGTATATAGAAAAATGTTAGTTGAATTAACTAATGTTGTTGAGAATAAAATGTGTTCAAAAGAATGGGAAACTATTGATTACTCTAAATTACCTTCTTTGGCATCATCTAGATATCAAAAATCATTTAAAAGAAATGATGGTATTAGGTATGAAGAATATAAAAATGCATTGATTGATGGTACCGCTAAGGTAAACGCTGGGGCAGTATATCCATATGATATCATTAAATCTATGAGATCTGGTGGTGACGATGTTGTTAATAATAAACAATGGGAATCCCTACCAAATTTTATGGAAGGATCCACTGAAAGAATACTACCAGTAGTAGACGTTTCAGGTTCTATGAGTTGTGCAGTGGGTGGAAACCCAAACCTATCTTGTATGGATGTGGCAATATCATTAGGTATGTATATCTCTGAAAGAAGTGAAGGTAACTTTAAAGATGCATTTATCACATTCTCAGAGAACCCACAACTACAATATTTAAAAGGTGATTTAAAACAAAGACTGAAGCAGTTAATTAGGGCTGATTGGGGTATGAGTACTAACATAGAAAAAGTATTTCAATTAATACTTACACAAGCTAAGAAAAATAATGTATCTGAAGATATGATGCCGACTAAAATAATGATTTTATCGGACATGCAGTTTGATGAGGCTACTGATAGATATAGTACATCTTACGATATGATTGAAAAGATGTATGAGAAGGAGGGATATAAAAAACCAAGTGTTATTTTCTGGAATTTAAATGGTAGAGGTGGTAACTTCCCAGTTGAATTTGATAAAGAAGGTACTGCGTTGGTTTCGGGGTTTAGCCCATCGATACTTAAATCTATTATAAAAGGTAAAAATATGACACCAGAATCCATATTGATGGATACTGTTAATGATGAAAGATATGGTGTAATAACCGTATAATACGTTCTTTGAAAAAAATATTTGTGATAGTTAAGGAATAATTGCAGCAAAATTAAAAAACTACAATTTATAAGGAAAGAGGCTTTGATAACCCACATAACCACAAGGGTGTAAACCGTGAAAACGGGGATCACGCTAAAGATTATGTAAAGAGTCAGACAATTCCGATATCACAATGTCATTAGGTGTACAGGATTGGGGGTTAACGAACTCCCTTTAAGTCCAATAAACGAATGGTTTCTGCAACTTTAAAAAACTACAAAAGACAAGTTCAGACAGAAGTTTTACCACTTTACTTCAAAAAAATAATAAAGTGGTGACCATAGGTGAGTTTAAACGTGGGAACCCCCCACACTTTAGGTCATAAAACATACCTCTTGTTTATCTCAAGTTAAAAAGATAGTTGGATTTGTCTCAATTAAAAAAAAGACACCCGAACCATAATGGGCTAATAATATTGGGGTGGGTACTCTACCACCTAAAATAAAAACAGGACCACCATTCCGACACCGACATTTAAAAGGGAAGAGAAATCTTCCCTTTTTTATTTTATAATATTTACACTTTAATTTATTTTAAGTAACATTAATTATAATAACAAAGTTAACAAATTAATTATATGAAAATTGTTACTAAAAACATTAAATTAGAAAAAGGTGATAGACATTATTTAATCTATCTAATGGATGATAATAATAACCCTATTGAATGTAAGGAGGCTATCGGAGAAGAGGGTAGATTAGATATAGAAAATGAATTAAGTAAAGAATATAGTATTACTACGGAAAACATTCAATTTGTGTCCTTAGATAAATTTAAAAGTCAAAATAGTGATTACACCCCATTGATTTTAGTATTTTATTTAGAAAGACACTTATTCTCTAATAGAGATATGATTCAAACCTATGGAGATAGTGTGAGAAAATATTTAGAGGATAAAGGTGATGACGTAAGATTATTCTTTTTACCTACTGATGATAAAGAAGGAATAAAATGTATTAATCCTGTTTATATTGATGATAATAATGAATTGGATAAATTAAATGATCTAATTGAGGATCTTAACACTAAATTTCAAGTTGGGGTTGAATAGTTAAGGACGGGTGGATGATCTATATGTTTTATTTATTGTCCACCCAGTCTTATCTACAATCCTTTTATATGTTTTAGTTCTATTCTTTCTATTTATAGAACCAGTGAAAAGAATATTTTTCACTTCATTAGTTTCACAAAATTCAACCAAAACCTTATACAATCTTTTAGTATCATAAGAGTTTTTACAGACTACAATATCGAAATCATAATTTTGATGTATTAATAATTTGTTATTAATATAATTAATTTGTTTGATACCATCTTCTTTGGATTTATTTAGTAGAAAAAACTTTAATATTTTTTTAGTATCCATTCTTTCTTTATATCCATAAACACTAAACTTTTCCTCATAAAAATAATCTGTTTTATGTAACAGACTCCAGTTCTCACTATTTAATTTTATGGGTATGGTCCTACCTAACTCATCTCTATCAAAGTAATCAATATCCGATTCCTCCTTTTCTTTAAGTAAAAGTAATTCGTATAAAACAGGTTTTATTTTCTTATACGCATTATTTTTTTTAGGTAGTAATACTATATTATTATCTTTGGTTTTGAAGTATTTTTCTTTCGAATTACTTTCATTACTACTTTCATATAGTATTTTTCTTTTTTTACCATTTTGAGTGATAATAATTCTGTAACGCATATCTTTATTTTCTAATTAATTATAGTTATACTTTATAAAAAATAAATATAAAAGAATGAATAAAGATTATTATCAAATTTTAGGGGTAGATAGAAACGCAGACGAATCGGAAATAAAGAAATCATATAGGAAGTTATCTAAAGAGCATCATCCCGATCTCAACCCAAACAATAAAGAATCAGAAGAAAAGTTCAAAAGTATTGCGGAAGCATATTCTGTACTATCAGATAAAGAAAAAAAAATAAATTATGATAGGTTCGGAACTGCAGATGGTAGAACAAATCCTTTTGGTGGAATGAATATGGATGATGTATTCACTTCTTTCCGTGCTAATATGAATAAAAGGACGATGAAGGGTGGGGATATTAGAATTAATATGAAACTCACATTAGAAGAAATGTATCATGGGGTGCAAAAGAAAATTATCTATAGAAAATTATCTAAATGTGAACCTTGTAATGGTAAAGGTGGTGAAACAATTGATTGTGTAACTTGTAACGGTATTGGTATGGTAAATAGTACCCAAAATACACCATTTGGACAGATGCAAACTACTATGAACTGCCCTAATTGTTCTGGTACTGGATCGATAATAAGTAAAAAATGTAGCACTTGTTTAGGTAATGGAGCTAACCAAAAAGAAGTTCCTTTTGAATTTGATTTACCTCAAGGTATAATGGATGGGGAAATGTTAAGGGTTTATGGTATGGGTAATTCGGTTAGAAATGGGGTAGAAGGAGATTTATTAATTAATGTAATAGAAACACCTCACGAAAAATTTAAAAGAGTAGGTTTAGACATTCATCAAAAAATTAATTTAACTTATAAAGATTTGGTAATGGGTAATGATTCTGTTGAGATAGATACTATAGATAATAAAATAAGGTTTAAGATACATTCAGGAACTAAGATTGGTACTATGTTAAGAGTACCTAATAAAGGTTTCGTCAGAGAAAATCAAAAAGGTGATATGTTGATGGAGATATGGTTAGATATTCCAACAAATATCGATGAAGAAGAAAAATTTAAAATTAATTCACTAAAAATTTGATTTTTTGGAAAATAATATATAAATTTGTTATTATTAATTAAAAAATATAAAAAGTATGGCAAAGTTTGAAGAAGTATTTGAAGACACGTTAGGGTTGTTTCAAAAACACATTGACGAAAGTTCTATCCCTAAATTCCTTAAAATTAAAATTTTATCGAATAACAATCTTAAAAAAGATTTTGGTGTAGTTAGTAAATCACAAGATATTGTGAAGTATATGACTGACTATGATATCATTATTCAAGTTAATGAACCTATATTTGATCAATTAGAAAATACTCAAAAAGAGTACATCGTTAGCGATATTTTGGCTCAGATTGTTTATGATATGGATAAAGATAAAGTTAGTATTGTAAAACCTGATGTTAACACATTTAGTGGTGTATTGAGAAAATATGGTATTGATACGTATTTATCTATTAAAGAAAGTATTTCAGTACTTTTAGAACAAAAACAAATTGAGGAAGATGCAGTTAGATAATAGTAATGGTATAAATAGAATTGCCACCGATCCAAATCTATCAACAAAAGAAAAGAATTGGGAGTTGATGAGTGTTTTAGGTATGAAATGGTCAGAAACAGTTTCTCTTAGTGATGAAGATAGGGATTTTTTATTAAGTAAGGTGGAAAAGATAAAAATTCATATTGAAAAAAGTAGTAAATTATAATGATAAGTTATATTGGTGGCAAGGCTAGGATTTCTAAATGGATAGTTCCATTTATACCTGAAGATATAGAAACATACGTAGAACCTTTTAGTGGTATGTTTTGGGTATTTTTTAGACTAGATTTAAAAAAATACCCTAATCTAAAAACCGTAGTATATAATGATTACAACGGACTGAACGCAAATTTATTTTCTTGTTGTAAGAATTATGATAGATTATGGGATGAGATAACTAAATACCCTTGCCAACAATTAGGGGTGACTGACACACCTCAGATTTATTCAGAAATGTTTAAACAATATCAGAATGAGTTATTTAACTCTTCTGGTATTGTTATTACAGAAGAAAATAAATATGATATTGCTGCAAAATATGTCTATGTACTAACTCAAATATTTTCAGGATCTAAACCTGAGACATCTAACTATATGGATTATAAGGGTAAGTATAGATGTAAAGTATTAATCTTTTTGGATAAAATTANAGATAAAAAATATAGNGCACATTTTGATAGAATCACATTTATTGAAAATTTAGATTTCAGTGACGTAATCCAAAAGTATGATTCTGAAAATACTTACTTTTATGTGGATCCNCCATATTGGAAGACGGAGAACTATTATTCTAATCATGACTTTGATAGGGGTGATCATGAAAGACTATCAAATGTATTACTAAACATTAAAGGTAGATTTTCTTTAAGTTATTATGATTTCCCTTTACTTAAAGAATGGTTTCCTAAAACAGAATATGTTTGGGAAATGAAAGAGTTTGCTAAAGCAGCATCCGCTAAAAGTGGTAAGAAACAAAATATGGGTGAAGAATTACTCATTATGAATTATGGTGAGAATAAATATATATTACCACTTGAAGGGACTCAGTTAGATTTATTTAAACATACATTTTTATAATATGGGAAGAATACCTAAAAAAAGAAAAGTTGAACAATTAACATTATTTAGTGCCGATACTATGCAGGAAATAACAATATTGAAAGAAGAAGGGATTATCGATGACGTAGTTTTAAGAGATGTCGTAGAATCAAAAGAAGTTGGGTTAGTAACTAATCAAATTTATTGTGGTGATACCGTTGAGACTATGAAAAAAATTAAAGATAAAAGTATTAATTTAATTTTAACATCTCCCCCATATTTGGCATCGATAAGGAAGGATAATCATAAATATCCTGGTGCTAAGGATTTAATCAAAGATAACCAACCAGTAAAAGAATATGTTAGTTGGTTAATAGATGTGTTTAAAGAATATGAAAGAATTTTGACAGATGATGGTGTGATCGTATTTAATTATAGTTATACTACATTTAATCCGTCACTACCGTATATATTAATTAATGAGGTATTTGAAAATACGTCATTAGAGATATATGATACGGCATCTTGGAAAAAGAAATCTTGTGTACCTTTAAGTGGTCACCCAAATAGGTTGACTAGGATTGTTGAGATGGTTTATATTTTTGCGAAAACACCTAATTTTACTACTAATAAAATAGTATCCTCAGTATCTAAAACTGGACAGAAATATTTCAACACCTACTATAATTTTATTGAAGCTAAAAATAATGATGGTAAAGTAGAAGGACATGAGGCAACATTTTCTACAGAGTTTGCGAATTACTTCATAGATCTTTATTCAAAACCAAATGATATTGTTTTAGATAACTTTTCTGGTACGGGTACAACACCATATGCATCATCTAAAATGGGTAGACAATATATTGGAATAGATTTAGTCGAAGATTACTGCGATTACGCTAGAGAAAGACTTTCTAAACTTTATAAAGAAAATAATAAATAATTTATATGGACAGGTTAAAAAAATATTTAAAATATAAATTTAAACGATTTATAGTAAAATATAAATTATTTGAAAAATCAATTTTTAAGGATCCGTTTGAGTATACGGGCTATGAAACTATATGTTGTGCAATAGTTAGAAAGACTATAAATCACAAAGATACTAAATATACAATTGCCCCATTATCTAATAAGAGATATCTAGTGAATAAAACTATTGATATTTTTGTGATACTGGAAGATAGTAAGGTTGAGATAACTAATCATGTATATCATTATGTAATTACATTACCCAAAAAAGATATAGTTAAATTAGTTAACCATTTTGATAAAAAAGTGGATGAGGAAAGGATAATGTATGAAAATCAGATTAAATCTCAGATAGATAATACACTCCATAAAATTTATGATAAGATTAATAATTTACAATAAATTTTTTTTATTAAATTATTTTACTTACATTTACCAATAAATTTAAACTATGGAAAAACTGACACAAAAATTAATAGAATATTTAAGTGGTAAACCTAACTACGAAAAATTTACTATTTTACATAACGAAATGGGTTATGATTTTAATTTCATTAAAGAATTATATCCTAACGATATTAAAACGTTTTCTGATTTAAAATTTGAAAGACACTCAAATGAATGGATGGTAGGTGCGATTCAAGCAATTTTAGATTTCGATAATGGACACTTTGTTTCTGTAGTTGGTGGTGGTCAAGGTTTATATGGTGATGGGGTTA
>JGI12421J11937_10000332_pt1 | contig 18152 bp, 16 predicted proteins | sample LakErihyJuly2011_2_FD_11937 | JGI IMG/M metagenome (IMG submission 11937)
TGTGATGTCGATGGCAACGTGTATGCGACCCGCCACGGGAAGGGTACCGTTGTGAAGCTGTCTCCCACCGCTGAGATTCTTCGGGAGATCGACGTGCTTGGGCCCAATCCGAGCAATCTCTGCTTCGGTGGGGCCGACGGTTGCACCGTCTATGTGACCGAGGCGCACGAGAAACGACTGGTGAGCTTCCGGGTCGATCGCCCGGGTCTGGAATGGAGCCGATGGAAGTCAGCACAATGAATTTTATCGCCTGTGACTGGGGAACTTCGCGACTGCGCCTTCGGTGGCATGGCCCGGAGGAGCTTCGTGAGGTTGCTTCGGAAGACGGTGCCGCGCGTTTGGCAGCTCGCGGCGGAGATCGGGCTTTGGCGTTTCGCGAGGCACTTCAGGCAGCACTGTTGCGCTTAGGTGCACCGGTGGGGCTGCCGGTGATGGTTTCTGGGATGGCCAGTTCGAGCATTGGCTGGCGCGAGTTGCCGTATGCCCTCCTGCCGTTTTCTCTGGAGGGTTCGAGCGTGGTGGGGCAGTGGGTTGAGCCTGGGGTGTATTTGATTTCCGGGGTTCGCGGGCAGAACGACATGATGCGCGGTGAAGAAACCCAAGCCCTGGGTTGGGCCGAACAAGTCTGCGACGTCTTACCGCTTCAGGCCACGCTGGTGTTGCCGGGAACTCATTCAAAACATCTCCATCTCGAATCGGGTGTTCTCACTGCGATCACGACTTTCATGACCGGGGAACTCTTCGAGATGCTGCGCACGCAAAGCATGCTTCGGCATTCCATGGATCTTGCAGCGGTCGGCGAGCCAGAGGGAGCGATGCACTGGGACGCCTTCATTGAAGGAGTGGCGGCGTCGGCTCGGGCCGGGCTTGCCGCGAACTTGTTTCAGGTGAGGACCCGCCAGGTACTCCGGAGCTGCTCCGGGGCCTCCAACCGCTCCTTCCTCAGCGGACTGTTGATCGGGTCGGAGTTGCGTTCGCTTGAGGCAGGGGAGTCGCCCATCATCTTGGCAGCGGGAGAGGCGCTGCGAGAGGCCTACACGATGGCCGCTATCGAATGCGGTTTGAGCTCGCGCTGGAATGCCATCGAAGTCGACGGGCTGGCCGAAATGGGGCAGCGTCGGATCTGGCGCCGATTGGCCTCCGGCCAGTGAAGCGCCTCCAAAAAAGAGTCTTCCGCTTTTTCAATGAGCACGCCCTTCAATGACACGCTGTTCCGTTCGATGCCTATTGTCGGTATCCTCCGTTTCTTTCCCCGAGCTCAAGTTGAGCAGTTGGTTCCTGCGGTGATGGCCGGAGGGCTGGTTAACTTGGAGGTTACTTTGAACAGTCCCGGGGCGGCCGACCTCATCCGCCTCACCCGTGATCTTTTGGGTGACCGTGGCAATGTGGGTGCCGGGACGGTCACTTCGATGGAGGGTCTCAAGTTGGCTCTGGATGCGGGGGCGAGTTTCATTGTGACCCCCGTGGTGTTGCCGGAGGTTATTCGCGCCTGTGTTGATTTGGGTGTTCCCATTTTGCCGGGAGCGATGACTCCCACCGAAATCTTCACCGCCTGGAGCCTCGGGGCTACGATGGTGAAGGTGTTCCCGGCAGANCAGTTGGGACCGAATCACCTCCGGGCCGTGAAGGCTCCATTCCCGGAAATTCCGCTGATGCCGACCGGTGGGGTTACGGTCGAGACTCTGGCCGCCTTTTGCGACGCCGGAGCCGATGCCTTTGGGGTCGGAAGCCCCTTGTTCGACTCCCGTCAGGTGGCCGCCGCCAATTGGGATTGGTTTCGCGTACGGGCTTCCCAGTTCTGCGAGGCGTATCTGAGCGCCCGATCCGGAGGGGGATCCGGTTCGGCGATAGGTTCCGCGGTCGTCCGGGGATAGGTCAGCAATGGCCTTTGACGCATCCCGGGTCTCGGCCTTATCTATTGTTCATGAACCGCTGCAGAGTATCCATCATGCTCGGCGTCGTAGGGTTGGCAGTGTTGCCGATCATGGCGGGCGACAAGGCGCAAACCTCCGGAGCCTTACGGCCTGAAGAAGGTGCCGGATACCGACCTCAGTCTGAGGCTGAGCGTGTGGGCACCATGAACAAGCTTCTGCGCAACCGTCAGTTCGACGTGTTTCGTGCCGGCAATTCGCTGGGGGGTGCCATTGATGTGTCCTTGCCCACTCCATCTACGGCTATTCCCAATCTGGATCCCAAGGCGCAGCAGCGCCTGATGGATGAATACGATCGCAAGAAAAACTGGCTGGCCGAACCGGGTTCGGTGAAGCCCCGGGAGGTCGAAAAGTCCGATCAAATCGAGTCGGGCAAACAGGCCGAGACCGATGAAGTTCCCAATTTCAGCCGGGAACGCGGCCGTTCCCGCCGTTCCCGCAACGATGCGTCCCAGAAGACCGACTTCGAGGATGGTGGGTCTGACGAACCGTCCAAACCGCGTAAGGCGTCCAAGCTTGCGGACGATGCCGATCGCTCGGTGGGGAGTTCGGTCAAGAATGCCAATTCAGAATCGCTCCGGCGCGACGGGACGTTGACCGATTCGGCGCCGTCCCGATCCATCTCAGATATTCTCTCGCCTGAAGCCGATCACCGGACGTGGTTCAGCGGATCAAAGTCTGATTCTTCTTCGGGTGGGACTTTTTCGTTCAATTCTCCGTCTGCCCGGTCTGGGGCGGGGTTCGGTGGATCTGGGGCAGATGGCTTCGCTGGCTCGACAGGCCCTGGTACGGGGTCTGGCTCGGGTTTTTCCAATCCGGCGGCGTCCAACCCGCTAGGTAATCCCGTGGCTCCGGCCGGTGGCATTGATGGCGATCCCGGTCGCCGTTTTGATCCGACCGTTGCGCCGGGTTCTCCCATTTCCACACCCGATGCAGGGATCTTCTCGAAATCGGGTGGCGGTGCGTCGCCCTCGGCCAGCGATGGCGGGTTTGGATCCTTTGGCAACGCGGGTGGAGCCCGCAGTTTTGAGAATTCGGCGCGGTCGCTCTTCACCGCACCTGCCTCAGATGCGTCCTCGGCGCTCCGATCTGTGCCTAGCTTTACGCCGCGTCCGGCGGTCCTTTCTTTCCCTCAACGTGGTCCTTTCTGAATGAAACTGCTGTTGTTTGCATTGGGGTTATCAGCCGGCGTGCTGTTGGGTGCCGAGGGCAAGGTGATTAAGGTGTTGCCGCATTTTGTCGATTTTCAAGGCCGCCACACCCTNTCTCCCAGCTTGTACGAGCGGGACGCCTATCAGGAGTTGCTTCGAAATCATCCCGAAAAGCGGGCTGGGATGCAGTTTGAGGTGTTTTGGAAGGTGTCTGGTCGATTATCCGGTCCGCTGCGCCTCCGGATGGAACTGCGGGGGACCGAGTCGGGATCTCTTGAAACAGTGGAGATGGAAGTGAAACGGGGGTTTCTCGGACGTCGATGGTCTCGGGTCATCCTCGACTCCAAACAGTTGGCTCGGTTGGGAACCGTGACAGCATGGAAAGCCGTATTGTTAGATAACACGCATCCGGTTACTGAAACTCACTCGTTTCTGTGGTAGCCAAGGGGCCTCGGTTTGCTGCAAATCGCCGCCGCCACAACCCAAATCCCACCAATGTCAGCGCACTCACTGCTGCGTACTCCTCGGGTTCTGGGACTGCAGAGAAGTTAACNTTATCGAAACGCCANGTGCCGCTGGTGGAATAGCTGGANCCCAGTCGGGANGCCANATAGCGCCCCTCGGTCCCCAGATCGAAATCGGAGACAATGCGTACCGACAAGTTGGCTTGATTGGCCGCCGCCAAGGGTAAATCCACCGACCGTTGATACCAGGTTTCACCGGTCCCTGTGCTGGCCGGGGCGAGGTTGAATCGAGTGGCCTCGGTGAACTGTTGGCCATCGATGGACCAGAGTACGCGTTCGGAGTTGGCCGAGGTGTTGCTGTGTCGAATTTGGAACGAGAGCCCGACAGAAGAATACCCGGCGGTGGACAGGCTGAATTGAACCCCTGCGGTTCCCGGGAGGGTTCCCTGGCCTGGGAAACCCTTAACATTCCACGCTCCGGCCGGTTCGCCCTCATAACCAGCAGCAAAGGTTGCAGCGGTTCCCCCGACCAAACGAGCCTCTCCCAACCCGGACTGCGGGTTCAGCGATCCAGAATTAAAATCCCAATGGGATATGAGGATTTGCCCGGACAGACTTTGAGCGAAGCAGAGCAGTCCGATGATCTGAATTTTGGCGGCAAGTCTGAGGGAGGAAGAGGGATTTAAAATCATAGTCTTCCCTCTTCTTCGTCGGGAGAACGTCCCACCTTTCAAAAAGACCAAACTTTGCGGGAAATTTTAAACCAAGGTGGCAGGAGTTTTTACTTGCGGCCGTGCTGTTCGCTAAAAAAAGCGGTTGCCGGCTTTTTAATCGAAGTGTATCGATCGTGTGTCACCCAAACTCGACTGCGCGTTGTCATCGGCAAATATCTCGAACTTGTAAAAGTTTCGGGACACTTGTCTGTCGCTAAGTGTCGTCGGGAAAACACGAGTCCTATGAGTCAAAAACACAAAAATCTGCTGCGCTGGATGACGGCAGCCGGGCTGGTCTGTAGCTCGGCGTATGCCGCCACCAACGTGGTTAACTTCAACACTGCAACGGAGCTCCCCTTTAAAGAAGTGGGCGCGGCCGCGGCAGAATATCGCACCAGCGGCGGTGCCACTGGCGGCGCCACCGACGGGTATCTGTCCATCACCGACGCCAAGAGCGGCCAGCGCGCCACTGTGGTGTTCGACGACCTCGACAAGGGTCTCGTCGTCAAGGCCTTCACCTTCGAGTGCGACCTGCGCATCGGTGGCGGCACCTCTCAGCCCGCCGACGGTTTCTCGCTGAACTACGTTCGCGCCAGTGATCCGGTTGCGACCGATGGTTCCCCGTTCGCCGGCACCGCCGGTGAGACCAACCTCCCCGAAGAAGGTTCCTTGACCGGTCTGGGCATCGGTTTNGACACCTGGCAGTCCGGTGACCATCCGGGCGGCATCCGCGACGTCGTGGGTATTAGCATCCGTGTTGAAGGTGAGTTGCTCACCCAGCTCCCGGTGCCCCTGCGCCCCGGCAACGTCTGGCCCGGTGGTACCTACGACGAGGCTCCGTTCCGGAACCTCGCGACCACTGATTCCAACTATGCGTCCTCGATGCAGACCGGTGCTCTGAACACCACCGACGATCTCAATGACGATGGCACGGCAGGCAATGACGCCGGCGTGGGTCAGGTGACCTTCGATGATCCGAAGTGGCCCCTGTGGGTGAAGAACCTGAAGTGGGAGAAGTTCAAAGCCGTGTTGACCGAAGACGGCAAGGTCAAGATTTTCTGGAAGGGTGTCGAATTGACCCCGGCCGGTGGTCTTTCCAGCTCCTTCTCTCCGGCCCCGGGTCGCCTCGTTTTCGGCGGCCGTACCGGTGGCGCTTGGGAAGTGCACCATGTTGACAACATCCGCCTGGAGACCATCCCGGCCAATGACGTCATCATCGGTGGCGCGACCGGCAGCCCGATCGGCTTCTCCATCAGCACGGTGGACTCTGGAACGGCCATCGCCGTCACCACGGGCCTCTCCGTCAAGCTGAACGGCACCGACATCTCTTCGAAGGTGTCTGTCGCCAAGGATGGCATCACCTCCACCATCGTTTACGGTGACGCCACCGCTCCCTTGGCTTCTGGTTCGACCAACAAGGTCGAAGTCAGCGTCAAGGACACGCTCGGCCGCACCGTCAGCGCGACCCGCGAGTTCGTCGTGGGTTCTTACGTGACCATCCCGTCGAGCTTCGCTGTCAGCAGCGTCGACACCTCGAAGAAGGGTTTCAATGTCCGCACCCATCAGACCGCCCGTCGTGATCAGCCCAACACCATCGCCCGTGCTGAGCAGCAGCTCCTCGGTCTCCGTGGTGACAATGTGGGCGACCTGACTGGCTTCACTGGCGGCGTGTTCGCCGAGACCGGTGTCATCAACTACAGCCAGCCCACCTCCGGTTCGGATGCGACCCCGGGTCAGAACGGTGCCTTCTCCTCTACCGCCGGTGCCGTGGAACGCCAGATTGCTGACAACGCGATCCCGGGTGTTCCTAGCGCCACCGAGTTCCAGTCGAACGGCGACCTCTACACCGACAACATCGCTGCGGAAATCACCACCTTCCTCCAGTTCCCGACGGCCGGCGTGTACACGCTGACCTTCAACAGCGATGACGGTTTCCGCACCACCGTCGGTGGCAACAATAAGGAAGTGCTCAACTCGTTGATTGTCAGCCAGGCCGACGTCGGCAAGGGCGCCAGCGACGTCAATGCGACGGTGTTCGTCCCGGTGGCCGGTGCCTATCCGTTCCGCACCGTGTGGTTCGAAGGCGGCGGCGGGGCCAACCTCGAGTGGTCCGCTCAGCGCGTGGCCCCGAGCCCCTCAGCTCGCTACCTCATCAATGACGCTGCTGCGGATGCCGTGAAGGCGTTCCGTGCCGCCAGCGGCGCCACCCCGGCGGCCGTGTCCTTCATCCACCCGTTCCGTGGTTCCGGCGGCAGCTACATCCCGACCGCTCCGGTCGTGGTGTCTGTGGCTGACGGCAGCACCGCGGTCGACCAGGCCTCCTTCGCTCTCCTCGTGGACGGCGCTGCGGTGACCCCGACCAAGGCCTCCGCCGGTGGCGTGACCACCTACACCTACAAGCCGGCCGCGAACTTCGCTGCAGGCAATCACACGGTGATCGTCCGCTTCACCGCGGGTGCGCAGAAGTATGATGCGACCAACTCCTTCAGCACTGTCAACGCCGCCAGCGTCGCGGGCAGCCTCGCTCTGCCGGCCTCTGCGGTGAATACCGGCAACAAGGGCTTCCTCGTGAAGACCATCCAGCAGGAGAACGGTGAGGGCATGGGCAATGACACCTACCGGGGTCTGACCCACATCGCCGGCCTGATCGGCACCAAGAACGTGGCCGACCTCGCCCTCTTCGGCGCCAATGGCTACTACGTTGAGACCGGTGTCATCAACTACAACCAGGACGCTGCCTCTAGCGGTTACTTCCCCGATGATCCGGGCGTCCCGGGCATCCCGGGCACCACCGGCAGCACCGACAACTTCGCTCAAGAGGTCCTCACGGTCCTCGACCTGAAGGCCGGCTTCTACGCCTTCAACGTGAACAGCGATGACGGTTTCCGTTTGGATATCGGCAACCCGGGTGAGGCCTTCACCTTCCCTGTGGTGGTCGGCGAGTTCTCCGGCGGCCGCGGCAATGGCGGCGGCGTTGGCTCTGGTACCACCTTCTTCTTCAATGTGGAGAAGGACGGTCTGTATCCGGCTCGCCTCGTTTGGTACGAGGGTGGCGGTGGCGCGAACGTCGAGTTCAGCGCCCGTCAGTTCGACCCCGTCACNGGTGACGTNCTGAGCGGCAANCTCATCAACGCCGACGGCGGCATCAAGGCNTATCAGTATCCGCTGAGCAGCAAGGGTGTTCCGTTCGTGAAGTCCTACGCTCCGGCCCGGACCGGCCGCGCTTCGAGTGCCGCTCCGTACCGTGCTGGTACTGATGCTGCCATCGTCGCCCAGGTGTCCCAGGGCACGGGCCCGGCCCTCAGCACCGCCAACGTCTCCGTCAAGGTGGACGGCGCTGCTGCAACCGCGACCGTGACCACGGTGGACGGTATTGCCACCGTCACTGTCGCCGCTCCGGCCGCTGGCTGGGCGGGTGGTTCGACCCACACGGTCGACCTCACGATCATCGACCGCACCGTGTCGTGGACCTTCGGTGTGGCCAACATCCGCACCCCGGTCTTCGCGATCGAGGCTGAAGACTTCGACAACAACGGCGTGGCCCCGGCCGCGACCAGCGTGATGCCTTACCGTGGCGGCGCCCTCGCGGGCCAGCCGGCCAGCAACAACAAGGACTACACCCGCGGCAACGAGGGCGCTTCGCCCATCTACCGTATCGGTGAAGATCCTCAGGTTCCGATGGACCGCACCGGCGACCGCGACCGCGGCGTGGGTGAACTCGATGTCAACTTCAAGATGGGTTGGATCGGCGACGGCCAGTGGTACCAGTACACCCGCACCTTCCCGGCGGGCGACTACAACGTCTACGCGGGTCTCTCCCACGGTGACGGTGTCGACAGCGCCACCCGCATGAAGGGTCAGTTCGCCACGGTCGCCAGCGGCAACGCGACGGTCGTCGGCAGCTTCGAGTCGCCCTCCACCGGCGGTTGGGGCAACAACGCCATCGTGCCCATGCGCAATGCCGACGGTAGCCTGGCCTCGGTCAAGCTCACTGGTCAGCAGACGGTGCGTTACAACTCCTCGAACGGTGACTTCGACTTCTTGCTGTTCACCCCGGCCCTCCCGGGCAACGTGCTCAGCAAGGACGACACCATCGTTCCGAGCTCCGCCAACCATCCGGGCGGCGAGGCTGCTCCGAAGGTCATCGACGGTCTGAGCACCACGAAGTACCTGAACTTCGACAAGGTGAACACTGGCTTCACGGTGACCCCGAAGGCCGGTGCCTCGGTCATCTCCGCGATGACCATCACGACCGCGAACGACGCTCCTGAGCGCGATCCGGCCACTTGGCAGATCCACGGATCCAACAACGGCACCGACTTTGAGGCCATCGCCTCGGGATCGCTCGCCGCCAACCCGACGCGGTTCAACACCACGACGCTGGCGTTCTCCAACACCAAGTCCTACACCAGCTACAAGGTGGTCTTCCCGACCATCGTGAATGCTCCCAAGGCGGCTAACTCGATGCAGGTCGCCGAAATCGCCCTGCTGGGTACGGCTTCCGGTGGCGGTGATGGCCCTCGCTTCACCAGCATCAAGGCCAATGCCAACGGCTCGGTCACCATCACCTGGACGGGTGCTGGTGTTCTCCAGTCGGCTACCTCGCTCAGCGGTCCTTGGACCGATGTCGCGGGTGCAGTGAGCCCGCTGACGGTGCCGGCCGATCAGGCCGCCCAGTTCGCGCGCATCCGCAAGTAATCGTACGCGGGTTCAGTCACGGAGGGGTCGAAGTTCGCTTCGGCCCCTCTTTTTTTTCGAGGGACAGGGTCCGCGGCGTTCCTTCGCAGCAGAGCCCGGCAACCCATAGACCTCATGGACACGGCGAGATAGAGGCGGTTTTTGTACCTCATGGGCGCCTGCTCGAGGCAGCTTACCGGGCCGATCCGTTGAAGGCTTACCAGCGCTCGCCCAAGAGTCGACTCGGTGTGCGTTTGGCTTGTGTGAGCCCGAACTTCTTGATGGCCTTGCGAAGCAACTCCACGGCTTCATCGATAGAATCGGTCACCAAGAACAGTTGGAGGTCAGTTTCCGAGATGGTCTTGAGCTGACGCATTTTTTCGAGGTGCGCCAGGAGTTCTTGATGAAACTCGCGGCCAAAGATGATGACCGGAAAGTCTTTGATTTTCCCGGTCTGGATGAGGGTCACGGCCTCGAAGAGCTCATCGAGCGTACCGAATCCTCCGGGGACGATGACGAAGGCGTACGAGTATTTAATGAGCAGCGTCTTCCGGACGAAGAAGTAGCGGATATTGACCCATTTATCCAAGTAGGGGTTGGGCTCTTGCTCCATCGGCAGCACGATATTGCAACCCACCGAGCGGCCCCCCACATCGCGAGCCCCTCGATTGGCTGCTTCCATCAGCCCGGGCCCGCCTCCGGTCATGATGGTGAATCCCAGTTTGGCAATTTCAGCGGACAGTTGTCGCGTCAGTCCATAATAGGGGCTGGCCTCGGTGAAACGCGCCGAGCCGAACACTGCCACGCACGGCCCTGAGAAGTGCAGTGCCCGGAAGCCCCGAATAAATTCCCAGGCGATATCGACGACGAACTTGAAATTGTCCCACCGGGAACGGGGGCCTTCGAGAAATCGGATTTCGTGCAGGGGCATGGTGTTTTTGGGTTCATCCACAGTTCATGGATGGTTCAGAGTGGTGAGGGTGGCGGGTCAAAAGATACACCCGATTTTAGGGCCGGAAAGTTCCTCTCCACAACAAAGGTCCAGATCAACACTCTCCTCGAACGGATGAGATTTTGCCGACCGTTTCTGAGCGTTTGCCGATCGGCGGCGGCGATTCTCTTGATACTGCTGTTTTCAATGGGCTTAGCCCTGGCAGGCACGATTTCTGGCGATGCCGAGTTGCGGGGAATGGTCCGAGGCAAACCGTTGATTCTCAAGACGCACCATCGGGTTGCTGGAGCCATCGATTCGTTGGTTTGGGATGGCGTGGAGTTCATTGACAGCACTGACCATGGGCGGCAACTCCAGTCGGCGGTGAATGCCGATGTGGACGGACAGTTGTGGAACGAGTGCTACAACCCGACTGAGGCGGGTTCGGTCGTCGATGGCGCAGGCCCCGCTTCATCGAGTGTTCTGGAGGCTCTTTCAGTCCAGAACGGCATCCTGACTACCCGCGTGCGAATGGCCTATTGGCTGGCCCCGGGAATGTCATCCGGAGGGCATCGCGCGCTAAACTCTGTGAACCTTTCCGATCACCGCCTTTCCAAGCGGGTGAAATTCGGGTTTGGCGACCTAGACACCGTTATCGACTACCGCGTGACCTATCGCGTGCCTTCGGATCGGCCTCACCGGCGGATCACCATCGAGGCGCTCACGGGCTACATGCCAGCCCGGTTCTCGGAGGCGTTGGCCTGGAATCCGGACAAGGCGACGTTGGAGCCTTTGCCTTGGAATCCTCCGGGCGAGATCGCGCATCCGGTGGTGCTGTCCACGCCGTCAGGATCCCACGCGATGGGGGTCTTTACTCCCGATTGCCCGGCCGATGGCAATCCACCGGTGGGTTACGGTCGCTTTGAGTTTCAGCGGGAGGGGGTGGTGAAGTGGAATTGCGTCTTCCGCCTCACTTCCAGTGTTCCGTTGCGCCCGGGCGATCGATCGTTCCAGTTCTACATTGTGCTGGGATCACGCGAGGACTGTCGGCGGTCACTGGAGGTACTTCACCGACGCTTCTCTCGGCGCTAGTTGCGGGGCCGGGCTCGAGGCAGGCGCGGCCAAGATGAGCCCTTCGGGCGACAAGATTCGGAGTGCCTCGGGCAAGGAGCGGCGTAGGGTCCACCCAGTGAGCAGCACCCAAACGCCGCCCCACGGCACCCAACCCATTGCCCATCCTGCTCTGCAGGAATGGGTGGCCGCNACAGTGGCCCTCACGCAGCCCGATTCGGTGTTCTGGTGTGACGGGTCTGAGGCTGAAAAGGATTTCCTCTATGCCGAGGCGGTGCGCGAGGGAGTGTTGGTTCCGCTAAATCAGGACAAGATGCCGGGTTGCTACTATCACCGGTCCAACCCCAACGATGTGGCACGGGTCGAACACCGCACCTTCATTTGTACCGAGTTGGCTGAGGATGCCGGGCCCACCAACAATTGGGCTGAGCCCGCGTCCATGCGTGAGAAACTCTTGGAGTTGGCGCGCGGCGGTATGAAAGGGCGCACGCTCTATGTAGTGCCCTACTTGATGGGACCGCCAGGATCCCCATTGGCTCAGGTCGGCATCGAGTTGACCGACTCCCTCTACGTGGTGCTCAACATGAGGATCATGACTCGGATGGGGCAGGTCGCCGTCGAGCACTTGGGACAATCTCAGAACTTCAACCGAGGGCTCCATTGCCTTCTCGACGGCCATCCAGATCGACGCTTCATCTGCCACTTTCCCGAGACCAATGAGATCATCTCGGTGGGCTCGGGCTACGGGGGCAATGTGTTGCTCGGCAAGAAATGCTTGGCCTTGCGCATCGGATCTTACCTGGGGCGGCGGCAGGGGTGGTTGGCGGAGCACATGTTGATCCTGGCAGTGGAGTCTCCCGAGGGTGAACGGCGCTACGTCGCAGCAGCCTTCCCGAGCGCCTGCGGCAAGACGAACTTTGCCATGATGATTCCGCCGGAACGGTTTCAGGGCTGGAAGATAGGGACCGTGGGCGATGATATCGCGTGGATGCGGCCGGGTCCGGACGGACGTTTGTGGGCCATTAATCCCGAGGCGGGCTACTTCGGGGTGGCGCCGGGCACCAATGCCAAGACCAATCCCAATGCGATGGTGACCATCGCGCGTGATACGATCTACACCAACGTCGCACTCAAGCCGGACGGGACAGTTTGGTGGGAAGGCCACGATGACCCGCCTCCAGTCGAGTGTCTGGACTGGAAGGGCAATCCTTGGACACCGGCCTCTAAAGAGAAAGCGGCTCACCCCAATTCGCGGTTCACAGCGCCGGCCACCAACAATCCGGCCATGGCTCCCGAAGCACTCGATCCTCAGGGGGTGCCGATCTCCGCCATCATCTTCGGAGGGCGTCGTGCGAACGTCGTGCCTCTGGTCTTCGAGGCGTTCAACTGGAGCCACGGGGTTTTTCTGGGTGCCACGATGGGCAGTGAGATGACCGCGGCGGCGGCCGGCACCGTCGGGCAGGTGCGACGCGACCCGATGGCTATGCTGCCCTTCTGCGGCTACAATATGGGGCGGTACTTCCGGCATTGGCTGGACATGCGCAAGAAACTGACCGAGCCGCCCCGCATTTTTCACGTGAACTGGTTTCGTAAGGATGAGGCGGGGCAATTCCTTTGGCCGGGATTCGGAGACAACATGCGCGTCCTGAAGTGGATCTTGGATCGATGCGCCGGCACAACCGGAGCGGCCGAGACCGCGCTGGGATGGGTTCCGCGCTATGAAGATTTTGATACGGAAGGCCTCGAGGGATTCACCCGGGAGCGATTCGCCCAGTTGCAGCGCATGGACCCTGAGGAATGGCGCCGGGATTTGCTATCGACGGACGAGTTGTTCATGAAGCTCTACACACACCTTCCCAAGGAAATGGTCTTTCAGGAGCAATTGTTGGTTGCCCGCCTTTGAGAGCCCTCTGTGGCTTGCAGTGGGCAGTAGAGGTTGTTCGGAAAATCGGGGTGTCCGTCGATCTCTGGGGGTTGTTTCCTTCGGACACAGTCCGGTTTGGGCACCGGGTGCAAAAGCCTGTTGCACCGTAGAGGGGACCCCCGATACTTGGGCACTTGATTCGATGATTGAATGGCATATCCAGTCGCGGGCNCACGCCTGCAGGCTATCCGGGCGGCAGTTCCATGATGGTGAGACCTATCACACCCTGCTTCTTGATACGAAAGCGGGCTTTGAACGGATGGACCTCTGCGTGGATGCCTTCAAGGAATCAGCTGCTGAACTGCTCGCCAAGGTCAACTTGGTCTCCCATTGGAAGGGTGTGTATGAGGCCCCGCCTCCGGTGCCGCCGGATGCCATCCGCAAGGATGACGCCGAGTCGCTGCTGAGGAAGCTTCTCGAACGGCGCGAGGAGCGGCATGCGGCCGTAGCCTACATCTTGGCGGTGATGCTGGAGCGCAAGCGCATCTTGAAGGTTAAGGGGCAGTCCCGGGACAATGGTCGCCGAATCTTTGTGTATGAACATCCGAAGTCGGGCGACTTGTTCACCATCATCGATCCCGATCTCCAACTGAACCAATTGGCGGCCGTGCAGTGTGATGTGGCCAATCTTTTGGAGCACGGGCTGCCGGACGACGCTCCAGTGATCGCACTCTTGCCTGCGGAGCCCACCGAAGAACCCTTCAACGCGCCGAGTGAGATCCCGTCACTGGCTCCGGTCTGAGCTGGCTGACAGCACGTTTGAGGTTCCGCCTGCAGTTCATTCAACGATTCCCATGTCTGCTCTCGAAGATCTCCAAGTCGCACTGGGGCACCGTTTTCGCGATCTAAAGCTCCTCTCCCTGGCTTTGACTCATCCGTCCGTGGCGCATGAGGAGGGTGGGGGGCAGAACCACAATCAGCGGTTGGAGTTTTTGGGAGATGCGGTGATCCAGTTGGCCGTCACTTCGGAGTTATATCACCGGTTTCCTGGATTGGGTGAGGGTGCTCTCACGCAGGCGCGGGCTCAGTTAGTCAATCGAACATCGCTGGCCGGGCAGGCTCGACGTCTCGAGTTGGGAAAGCACGTCATCCTCAGCCGCGGCGAAGATTCGACCGGCGGGCGATTCCGTAGTTCGACCTTGGCCGATGCCTTCGAGGCGATCATTGGAGCAGTCTATGTAGACGCCGGGTTCGAGGCCGCTCGTCAGAGGCTGATGGACCTCATTCGCGAGGGAGGAACCGAGATGGTGGAATTGCCCAACCTGGACAATCCCAAGGGTGACCTTCAGGAGCAATTGCAGGCCAGTTCGCCTGAGGCCCCCCGTTACGAATTGCTCGATACCGAAGGGCCAGATCATGACCGGACCTTCCGGTGCGCCGTGTTGCACGGCGGCATCGAGTTGGCTCGAGGGGTGGGTCGCAGCAAGAAGGCGGCTGAAAGCAACGCGGCTTTCTTGGCGCTCCAGAAACTTAAGGTCTCCCTCGTGCCCCCTGCTCCTGAGGACCCTTAAGCCCTCTTTAATCCTTCGAGGGAGTGCAAGCTCAGCAACGTTCCGTAATTCACGGAAAGTTGCCGGTTTGAAACCCTCGGCTCTGCCGGATCCTCGGATCGGTTTTCTTCCGAGGGGAGCACCCGCGCTTCTTCATTCTTCCAGAGGAGGCCGAATGCGTCCGGGGACCACCAGAGGTAATCAGAATTCGTTTCGAGCAACCGACAAGCTCAGGCCGGATCGATGATCCGTTGAGTTTCTGGGCTCAGTGGTTTTCAAACCGGCAGGTTTCATCGGTTTTCACACCGTCACTGACAGTGCAAGCCCGCACGAAGTATCGGGTCGGGTCTTGGGTCGGATTCATCGACCTTCAGTGAGCAACCAATGGTCGTCGGGTTGGCTCTGCTGTCAGGCTGTCAGTCCTTCCGGGTTTTGGTGAGCTCGGACTCATCGACCTGCCGCAGGGGCTGCTGGACCGTTGGAAGCGGTGGCGGCCGTGAGTTCGGCAAGGCGCTTGGCCAGGGTGGCCTCTTGGATTTTTTTCGCCAATTCAGGCTTCTCAGCCAGCGTCCTGCGGGCGGCATCCTTGCCCTGACCGATGAGTTCACCCTGGAACTGAATCCATGCACCCTTCTTATCCACGGTGCCGACGCTGAGAGCCACATCGAGCAGCGAGCCCTCCTTGTCGATGCCGTGATTGAAGAGAATATCGAACTCCGCCTCGGCAAACGGGGGGGCGACCTTATTCTTTACGATCTTCACCTTCACGTGGTTGCCGATGGTTGCGCCTGAGCCGTCTTTGATCGCCTCTTTGCGTCGGATGTCGATGCGGACGCTGGCGTAAAACTTCAGGGCTTTACCGCCTGGGGTGGTCTCGGGGCTGCCGAACATCACGCCCACCTTCTCGCGCAATTGGTTGGTGAAAAGGCAGGTGGTCTTGGCCTTGCTGAGGATGGCGGTGAGCTTGCGCAACGCCTGACTCATGAGGCGGGCTTGCATGCCCATGGTGGCCATGCCCATCTCGCCTTCGAGTTCGGCCTTGGGCACCAGCGCGGCCACCGAATCGATGACGATGATGTCGATGGCTCCAGAACGGGCCAGCGTCTCGCAGATGGTCAAGGCCTCTTCGCCGGAGTCGGGTTGGGAGACCAGAAGTTCATCGACATTCACTCCAAGTTTCTTGGCGTAGGAAGGGTCCAGAGCGTGCTCAGCATCGATGAAGGCAGCGACACCACCGGCCTTCTGGGCGTTGGCGATCAGGTGCAGCATCAGAGTGGTTTTTCCGGAGGATTCTGGACCGTAGATTTCCACCACACGGCCACGGGGCACGCCGCCCACACCCAGCGCGAGATCGATAGCGAGTGCCCCAGTGGGGATGACCTCGATGGGTCGGGAGACTTGGGATCCGAGGCGCATGATCGCCCCCTCGCCGTAGGCTTTGGTGATGGAGGCGATGGCGGATTCAAGCTCCCGCTGTTTGGCTGCGGAGATCTTGGGCACCTCAGCAACGGCGGTGGGTTTGGTCTCGGCGAGTTTAGTCTCGGTGAGTTTTGTCTCGGCGGTTGGGGTCTTCTTTTCGGGGATTTTTTCGGCCATAGGGGAGTCGGTTAGAATGAGGTTAGAGAAACAGTTTAGTTTGAAAATTAATTGGAATGGGTCAGAGCGAGGTCGATGTCCGGATCGATCTGCCAGCGGGCGGCTAGGGATTCAAGTTCGCTGTCTAGTTCCCATTGATCGGGCAGCGCGGACCCCACATGGCGGCGGTTGGAACCTTTCAGCGCCATGCAGCCATGATTGTCGCCAATCCGGGCGATTTCGGACAGCTCGTCTGGGGTGAGCCGGACAGCCTTCAAAGCAGCCAGTTCATCGACCTTGGAAGCAATCGGGCGGGTGCCCTCCCCCAATTCTTGGATCAGGGTTGGAATCACACTCTGCACGGACGGTTGGTGTAGGTTCCAAGTGCAGGCTAACTGCAACGGAGTGATGCCATGGCGTTGAGCGATGGGTCGCAAGGATTCGAGTTTTTCGACGGCGGCCTCGACCCAGCCTGCGGGTCGGAACGATCGGTGGTCGGACGGGCCGAAGCGGTGTCCGGAACGGACGTCGTCATGGAAGATACCGCCGTAATCCACCACGCGTGTAATGAGTTGGACCTGATGACGAATGGCTGCAGGGAGGACCAGCTTGCCGGGCCATGGCTCCAGCGGGCCTAGAATGATCATCGCCCAGTCGATGAGAGGTCCGAAGCGTTCGAAACACTGGATTAGGTCCAGCGTGAATCCATTGGCCGGGCCCGGCGCTATTCCGAGGGAACGTGTCAGACCGGCCTCGCGCAAGGTCTGCATTCCGTTCCAGACTCGGTCGCTCGTGTAGCCGCTGTGGTCGGGATTGTGGAGGAGGACCAGGTCGAACTGATCGGCTCGGCACCGCTCCAGTGATTTCTCGGTAGCCATCCGCAGATACGAAGCGTAGTCGGCCGGCACACGCAGCCCGGATTGGGTGAAGCGCGGGAAGCCCTTAGCACCATCGCGCCGAGCCGAGTAAAAATCATGTCCGATACAACCCACGAGGCAGTAACTCTCGCGCGGCACCCCGGACAACGCCTGTCCTAGGAGGCTATCTGCCTGACCCGAACCATACACGTCGGCAGTAAGNAAAGTTCGGATGCCTCGGTCCCAGGCGTGGCGCACCAGTGCGATCCATTGGGCATCGTCAAGAGCCTGTCCGTAGTTCATGAANCGGCCCCCATTCCAGGTGCCGAATGCGGTCGGTGTGACTTCCATGGGTCGGGACTTTCGGGACTTCTGGAGCGGGGAGCCATTGAATTCTCGGTCTAGAGCCCAACGGAAGTTTGTGGCGCGGGTCGGTGGTGGGATCTTTGGAACCGAGGCGAGGCTTCGGAAGCTGGATCTTTGACGAAGCAGTTTCATCTAGGGATTCCAAAGGGGTTGATCTTGAGTCGCCAGCGCCCCCGCCCCAGTTGGATGGATTCGGCGAACACCGCCATCGAGGAAAAGAATGTTGGCTGCACCCCGATGGAGTTTGCGGTGGAGGTTGCCGGGCCCGGCCACGGCTGCTCGCTGGCCGTTATCGAAGAGCCAGACGGTTCGGGACGGAGCAGGGAGGGACTCCAGGCGCATTCTCCGGGATTCCCGTCCGCTGCCGTTGATGAGGCGGTTCAGGGCAAAGTGAAAGAGCAGATGACCGTTGCTACGTCGCGGGTTGGACGGACAGAACCAGAGTTGGTTGCCTAGTGGAGCGAGCGCATTGGTCCGCCAAGGTCCCTCGTCGTGGTAGCTAGGGACTCCTATCATCGGGGGCAAGTTGGCGTACCAAGCATTGTGGGTGGAGATGCCATTGGGAGCTCCATCGGGGGGCAACCAACCGCCAGAATCTATCTCATATAAATGGGTGGCGATGCCCCATTGCTTAAGGTGGGAGAGGCAAGAACTGGTGCGTGCGGTATCCCGAGTACGAGCCAAGGCTGGAAGCAGCAGCAACGTAAGGATGCAAATCACACTCAGAACCACCAGCAGTTCGAGCACGGTGAAAGCCTTGGATAGAGATAGCATTCTGGGAGTTGAGGCACTCATGGCAGCTATCCAAGGATTCGCGTCATCCCTTGGATTCCTTTCATCCTAAAACGAGAATCTCACCAATTTTCGTCAGAGACCTATTTTGCCGCCCCCCGGTTGACCCATTGCTTGTGAGGAGCCTGTCCCTTGTGAGGAGCCTGTCCCTTGTGAGGAGCCTGTCCCTTGTGAGGAGCCTGTCCCTTGTGAGGAGCCTGTCCCTTGTGA
>JGI12421J11937_10000337_pt1 | contig 18033 bp, 20 predicted proteins | sample LakErihyJuly2011_2_FD_11937 | JGI IMG/M metagenome (IMG submission 11937)
ATTTAATATTAATATTAAAAATTTTTAAACAAATAATATTTTATTTATTCATTCCAAATCTGGTATATCATCAAATGTTGTATGATCTTCATTTTTTGTTGGTTATTTTTACATTCCTAATGTTTCATATTTTTCACATAATAAGAGTCTATCCCTGGATTATTTTTTTAATGTCTCTTATTCTTATCTCTTTTTGTCTTCCTCTTATTGATTTCTTTCAAAATATATTTTATTATTTATTACTTTTTTTTATCCTTTGCTAATTAAGATTCCAAAAACTCATCATAATTGATTTTTTTCATAGTTACACTAAGAATGCCAGTTATTTAAGACCTTTATATTTTGTGGTCATCTAGTGTGATTTCGTCATGAAGTTTTAATTAAGTCAATTTCCCTTTAATTCTAACACTGATCCATTTAGGATTCACATTAACATCCAATAATGATGTATCCATGAACCTGTTATATAAATATTAATGAGTACTTAGGAATTTCTATATCAAAATAAGTAAATTATGGGCAATCCCATTCCCTGAGTTTAAATTTATATTTTCCTTCATTACATTATCTTATTTCACCATTATCTTTGAACATAGAAGATTCAACTTTAGGTGGTTTTTTTGGATTTCTTTCATTTTCTTTTTCTTCTTTTTATCTTGCTTACTCCATATACATATCTCTTCTGTTTTCCTTTGTGTATGGTTCTTATTTTATTTTAAATATTATCTTACTTTTTTCTTCTAATTTACTTTTCTCCAACTCCTCGGGGGTAAGGGATTATCTATCAATTTCTAATTATTTCCTTTCCTCTTCATATTAATAATCTGCACTTTTTTTTTCAATACTTTTCATTTCAAATTGATAATATAGATCAACAAGTAATTCATCGTACATTTAGATTGCCTTTATTCTTTCACTTTTAGAAATAGCTTTACCATCAAGTTATTCTAGTTATGGAACTGTTGCGATAACGAAATCACGATATTACTTCCAACTTAAAAATTTAGATAAATAATTACTCCGTGCATGGGTTACCAGTTAAATAAAGATCTTTAATCGAGTCTACTCTACTAAGATTCACCATACTCTCTTCTAATTATTCAAGCCCAACGAAATTAACAGTCATATCTAGTTTATATAAACTTTCACATCCATCTATATTTTCGATCATTGATATGTTGTTTAGTGCTAGATTTAAATATTCTAATTCTTTTAATTTATTGAGATTCTCCATTTTCTCTATTATATTGTTTTATAAATATAGAATTTTTAAATGCCTGCATAAAGTCTCAAACAATTCTATTTTTTCGAGTTCAAGTTGATGAAGAGTAATCTTTCATATAATTTAAAAAATATTTACTTCCTCCAAATTAGTTAATCGGCAATCATTATGTTCTGATTTTTTTTTGAGTAATTCTTCAGTAATTCTAGGCATATTATATTAAAATATTTAAAAAATTAAATTAAAAATTAAATTCGAAAAAAAATTAAATAAAATATAAAATTTCATTTATTATTTTTCCATTTATCCGAGGTCTGCATATTCAGAGTATTTTATGTTGTTTAATTAAAAGTACTGCTATTTTTCTATGAAGTTATCATTTTTACAAACTCTGTTTTATCATGTTGAATATTTTTAGGATCACTACCGTGTTTATCAGTACCATTACTTGAATTAATACTATAATGTAATTTTAAAAATTATGACTATGGTTATTTAAAAAATTTATCATTTTAATTTTAGTTCCTTTGTCTAGTTTTCCCCTGTTTAAATTAAACAATTTTTTTATTTTTTAAATCATCTTTTCGATTTCCTTCATATACTAATTTTTGAGTTTATTATTATCCATATAGTTATTCATTATTGTCTGATGTATACTTTGCTATAACAGGATTCAAACATTCGGGCTTACTAGACATTTCGCGGTTAGTTTGTGCCCCTTTTTTTCGATCTTTATTTTTAGCAATTGATTATTGAGTTGGGATACGTGGTGAGTGGTCGATTCGGTCGATACTAGGAGTATATTCAATATAATTTTTGGTTTTTATATTTTTCGGAGATAATGTGCTGTTTAGGATAGAGGAGTACGACATTAATATATTTGTTTTTATCTACCGTAAAATAGGTTTAGAACTACTCAGATTGGCGGAGATTTACACGGATACGAGGTCCTGATTTTTTTCATCTTTGGATTGAAAATTGTTTTTGAATTCTCGTTAAGTTTATGATATTTTTTATTAAGAATTAGTTTGTTCTTTCCTCCTTTTTGTTTGATTTACTTGATTTCTTGATTTTTTTTATTCATCCTCTACTTTTTATTTTATAATTTTTGTCAAAAAATATTGTTTCTCGGAAGTAGGGGTTTCATTCCTTTCCGTAAGAAGTCCTTATTACTTAAACTGTATTTCTTTCTCTTTTTCGATATGAAGCTAGTTGGATAAAAATTTTTGGTATCCAATTAAATTTTTATTACTCTCTACCTGAGTAATTGGTAATTTTTCTCCATTTTTAATCATATTTATGGCGTTCTGTATAATTTTGTTACTAATCTTGGGTATCTTTTTATCTTTTGATAAATTTAGATTACTTTTTAATATATTGTTTAAAGAATTTTGTTGACTTTAAGGATCTTTCTTTCGAAAAGAAAATAAAATTTTTTTGCTATTTTTATTATCTTTTTTAAAATCTATTTTAGAGAAATTTTTGCCGTCCATTTTTTTACAATTTCTACTAGTCTCGCATTTCCTAGTTTTTGTTTTGGATTAAGAATTTTTATTATAATAAAGTTATTTTTATTATTTTTTGTAGTTCAAATGTTCTCTAGGGGTCTCTCTATCTGTTTTTATTTAGTTTATTTATAAATTTTTANTTGAGCTGAGTATTCGATCTGTTTGAATACCATTAGCAATCAAATCTTTTGTTTCGTTTAATTTAAATTTATAATCATTAAGTTTCAAACTTAAAATTTTATCTTTTAAATCTGGAATGAAGGTATTTTTTACGGGACTTTTTAGAATCTCTTTGCATGGACTAGTAACAGATTCTTGGGTTAATTACGGTTAGTCTGGCGATTATCTTGACTCTATGTATTAATTCTAAAGATCCATTGATTATTTTATTTTCTGTCGATCAGTAATTAATTAAATCGCCTCTATATTTATATCTAATTGGATATCTTCTTTCATTTTCTACACAATATTTTGCAAAAATTATTTCTTTTTTACTTACAATTGATTCATTGACACCATGTATTTAGATTGTAAATTATTCTCTTACTAAGACTCGTAAATTTCTTATTCAATATTTTGAACTCTTTGACTATCCCCAACGAAAGTTTATGTAAAGGATGGTTTGTATATGTCATGGGAACTTGATTAATAAGAGATTATTTCCATTTTAGGATATTCTTTCACAAATATATTGCTATCTTATTAGCTTATCATAAGGTCTTCAGAAACTGGAACGTAATTAGAAAAATTTGAATTCAAAATTTTTTCTGGATCTTTTTCTTTTTCTTGATTTGTTTTTTTTTGGGTTTTTTATGGTTTACAGTCATTTCTTGATTCAGTTTATTATTCTTCTAAATTTGTGAAAAATAATTTAGCTTATTTCTCATTCCTCTTTTTTATTATTTTATTTTATTCTGTGATAACTAAATTTGGTCGAGTTTCTTTATATTAATTGGCATAAAAATCGGTCAGTATATTTATTCTTGGGGGAACTTCCTCTTAAGCATAAGGTCTTTTCAAGTATTCATTGATGTCATCAAAAAAAAGGTAATCCTTGAATAGTATTACATGATTCACGTTCACATTAGCCAGGATTTCATTTATTGGTTTAGCAAAATAAAAATTAAATTCATCTTTAAACATAAATAAAATAAATAAATTACCAAAATATTTCTAATACTGTATTTATCTTACTAATTTAATAGGTTTTTTGATGTGAACGCAAAAGTTACAATCTAAAGGAGAAAATTTAGATGATTTATTAGAGTTAATAGATTATTCTTTAAATAAATTAAAAAATATAAAATCACTTAGATCATGACTACTGCTCCGATAATTCCGCATGCTACTTATTTTTATCATTTTATTGTGAATATGTTGCAAGTTCTTCTGTTTCGTATTTTAAATAAATTAAATTAAATTTATATAATATTTAAATATGAATTCGAAAAAATCAATCTAATTTAATTTATTTTTTTTATAATTTTTTGACCAAGCTAGGAACATGAGGAAATTTTCTTTTCTTGGATTTACTATTCTATTACATAAGGTCAACATATTTTGAATTACTATTTGAAATCGGATTTTAATTTTATATAACTGTAGGTTTAATTTGAATATTTTATTTAATTATTTGATTTTCATTAATTTATATATTTAATGTATCTACTAGTTCAGTTAATAAATTATCAGAGCTGGACTTTGAAATATCCTTCGACTCTTCATTACTATTGCTCGACCCAGAAGTATCCTTTGACTCTTAAGGAATCGTTGATAAGTCTTATAGACTTTATTTTTCTTCTATTTCTTTAGTCTAAGAATCATTTTATTTTTAAATTTAATTTTCATCGATAATATCCAACCAATTGAAAATTTCTTTTTTTTCCTCCTATTTAGGTTTATTACTTATAACAATATCTATTAATAGTTCCTGGCCTAATCCAGCACAATTCTATTGATGGTAATTTAAATTAGAACTCGCCCCTTGCCATTGACACTTTCCATTACCTTTTAGGCATAATACCTCCAAATCATCAATTAATTTTTAAGCCATAAAATCTTTTTATATTTATTCAACTTTTATTTTTTTTTAGCATTTTGGACATTTATCTTTTTTTTTTATATACATAAGTTCATAAATACATTATGAACAATATGTATGTGTACATTAAAATCTAAAAGGATTCTAATATACACTTCCACATATAGAACAGTATAGATGCGGACTTATTTATTGCTCGTTAGCATAGTTTAATTTTTGTTTTACTTATGTCGATGGTTTATGTTACATTTGGTGTGAAAATTTTTTTAAAATTTAATTTAAAATATTAGCATTATTTAGTTAAAATAAATTTTTATTATATAATAATATAAAATGTTTGATTTTAAATATGAAATTGATTTTAAAATAAATCATGATCTTAGTGATAAAAAGGCTGCTACTCCTGCACGGATCCATACATCTTCTATCTCACTACTTTTGAATTCAAAGAACATTACAAAGTTGGTTGAATGACCAGTAGTTGATAATGTACCAGTCCTACTAACAACTTTATATACTGGACAGTTATAAATTCCCCTTTTAGGAGGAGTTCTGTCCTCAACCGGCAAGCAATGTATCAATGGTACGTTTGAGTATAACTCCTTTGGATGTGGCCAATTCAATTAATGTTTTTAATCATCCCATCGACCACCTTCCAAAAACAAACCGTAGATATAGCACCCGTATTCCGGTTTTTCAGTAATTTCTTAGTAATTAACTTCGTCCATTACAATAAAATCGAAAGAGAGTCTGTCGATCGAAATTGTTTTTTTTCTTGCAAAATTCTACTATGTGGCTGTCAAAAAAGCCTGTGGGAAGAAGAACCCTTAAAAATTAAAATATATATACTACCTGATACCCAATAAACACAGGGAGTCCCATTATTTATCCAGTCATTTAAAAAAGTGATTCTATCTTATAAATCCTGTGTCCATGATGATAATGGCTTAAGTGACAAGAAGCCTTTTTCTGCCCATAACTTAGGAACCTAAAGGTTAACATTTATTTAAAAATACCTAATTATCAAACAAACTGTTTCCTACTTGCTCTAATTCTTCACTCAAAACCACCAACCCTTTCAACCCTTTTTTTAAATTTATTTAACTTTCTGTCATGATATTAATCAGTCTATTATATCTTATCAATTCCTAACATAATACTGTATTCATTGATTCTTCGTAACTAGTAGGGAAATTTATAGCTATATCCTCTACCATAAATACCTTTGGAGTTCTAGTTTAAACGTAATTTGCTATTTCTTCTATTTTTTCTTCTCTGGTCTGACCAGCGCCTGATGAAGTACGCGGCTGGACTGAAAGTAATGTCTCTAGAAGAAGCAAAGTTTCATTGTTTGCATTTGTAATTTCAGCATTATCATGAAGGCCGAATGCTTCAGGTGTGGGAGTAAGAGGAAGACTTTCGATATATTCTAAGTAATCTTGCAATTCTCCAGACTTAGGCGAATAGTAAATTCCTGACTCACTGTACTTGTATCCGTCCTTCAAGGATTCTTTATTAATGTAAAGTGAGAGGATGGTTTTTATTAGTCTCACATCCTTGTCATCCGTGACTCTACCACCATAATTTATCTCAGCACCGATAAAGTTTATTACTTTGTATGGTATGTCTTTGTAATCATCTAGAAGCATCTTCAATTACCTCTTGCAGACGAATAAATCCTCATTCGTGAATTCATAAGGAATGTTCCATCCGATCGGACCGAACTTTCTTCGATCTTAAATGATGGCATGGAATAATCCGAATCCGAAAAGAAGTTTTTTAAAATTATCAGGTTTTTTGCAATCCATTAGCTCTGTGTCTGTCAGATTCTTATAAGTTCTCAAAAGATTAGCCCTTAGACCCTTTGGAGGCTCCAACGTCATTTTAATACCATTCTAAAGAACTGAAATAGGGAAGTATTTAGAAGGCATAGAAGTCAGCCAAATTCTGAAATCTTTGTGCATGTTTTCATTCAACTCTTCACACAATCTTTCTAATTCTGGCATCCATGACTAAGCAAGATGACAATTTTGAAGCAGGCACCACCCACCTTATTGCTATTGTTGTTTGATAATTTTCTCTGCTTTCGGACCTTGCCCTTAGCCTAGTGAGATTGAGTCATACTTTTTCGACATTCCCATTTCCTCAGCTAATTTAAGGAAATCTGAAACGGGGTCGGAACCTGTAGACAGTACGAAAATAAGTGGGGAAATGATGTTACTATCCTTAAAGCATTTCATTAAGTCGAAAGTAGGAACAATGATAAATTATTAGCCTAGCATCTCTGAAATATAGTTTTGAACAGCAGGGACCATTTTATCAGGTCTTATGATTTTCAAAATAATCATCTTTTGGAAAGTATTTAGCTTTTCGTTCCAAGGCCCAGGTAGAGGAATGTTGTGGGGTTCAACAGAATCAAAAATAGGTTTAAATTAATCACTATTTTCCAAAAAGTATTATTCGAATCCATGGAACGCATCCAATTAGTCGGTTCCATACACTTCCCTGTAGATAGCCGGCCATGAGTTCTCACCTATCCAATCCGTGGGATTATCTTTAATCTTGATGTCTCCTTGCGCCCCAGCAAGATAGAATCTCCATTCAACAATATTGATACCATTAGATCCTTTTAAGATAGCAATTGTGAGCATAAAACTGAACAACAATTTATGTCTCTCAAACAAAGATCTACAAACATTTTCGTACAATGAATAGGTGAAGTAGTTGTTTAGATTCTTAAGTCTTTCTTCTAAATGATTGCTAGCCTCCGAGTTCTCAACACCCATCACAAATAGATTTGTGAACCATTATAAACTATACTGATACATAGGATCAATTGTGGACAAATCAACTATACAGAAGAAAAGGATGGAAGCCCTAAATGCTACCGCTCTATAGGATTCACGAGCTTCATCGATTTAAGCTTCTGTTACTTTTGATTCCCTAACTCTCTGATTAATCTCTGCTGCAAATTGTTTAGATGTCTATAACTGGTTGATAAGTGACTCATCCTTTAATATCTCTGATATGTCACCTGTTTCAGACAAAGATTTAAGAATATCGTCTTCGATTTTAAGAAGTTGTTTCTAATCAAGTGCATTCTTCCTAACTATCTCGCTCTTTTTTTACTCTAGATTTGGATTTTCTAAAGCGACTATTTAGGCTAGCATCTGCTCTTCTAAACCACCGGGAGTAATAGCAAAGTTAATAATCGTGACTTTAACGAAAGTTTCGGGGGGATAGTGAGGATTGGGTATGGTGGTCGTCATGAATAATTTGAACTTATCAGAATAATTATAAGATTTATCTCCGATCACTATTGTCATAGAGGAACCCTGCTTGGTAACTTACTGTTGAATGATTGGCTCAAGAGCCTGATCTAACTCTATTCCCACATTCTCAATCAAAACCCATCTTCCGAACTGAACGGCTAACTCCATGGTACGCATCAAAAAAGGGTCGTTAGCTTTCATAACTTCCATTCCTTCCTCGTGATCTTTGCCGAGATTCTTGATGAATTTATTGGCTTAAGTCTATGGATCAATCATAAGAGGCCATCGTCTTCCTGCATCAATGATGATACCGTTTTCTGTGGATGTATCATCCTTTGGCAATCCCGCAATGTTCCAAGTTTATAATTTAACTGGTTATTATAAAAATGTCCTCATGGATATCAAAGGGTTGTGTTCGAGTCCCAGTACGACCAAATTTTTAATCCAAACACTTTCAAGGTTTTATCTATAATAGGAAGTGAAAGGTCCGCTATAGGATATCACTCCTGAGGCGATAATAGAATGAGCTGGTATTAATTTAGACTCGTCCATCATCTTTAAAATATCCTTACTCCATCTTTCCTTCTCCTCTGACAATCCATCTGTCAACTTCTAAGCTCTTTCTAATTTGACAGAACATTCCTATATTTTGTTTGTTAATTCTTGTTTTTCAAACATTTTTAAGTTGAACATATCCTCTAGATCTTTTATTTTATTGTTTATTTTGTCAAGTGCTTCCTTTTTAACCTTCAATTCAGCTGTTTTTTCTTCTACAATCTGTCTCATAACTAGGAGTTTCTCTCTAAGAGGTTTTGTTTCTGTGTAAACTTTATAGTAGTCCCACATAGCTTTAACCCACATATATAAAAATTTAGTTGCAAATGAGGTACGTTCTACAGCTGCGAAGGTGAATTCAGGACGACAAGTAATTTTTTCTTCTAATTTTTTTATCATAGAACCCTGAATACTTGTCTTATCAAATTTCTGCAAAAGGTCTAAGAGTTCTTTTGTGTCGTTCAGAAGGTAACGCTTTGCTGTTTCAAAATAGTTTTCCTCTTTTTTACCTCCTACATTTCCTTCCTTTACACTCATGATTATTTCACCACCATTAGATAAAATTTTTTAAGAGAGAAGAATGACAACACCTCCTAAGGTAACCTTTACAGCTTCTGGAGGCGATCCTAAAGTCTTAATTTCAGTCAAATGCTCTTTCTTTAATTTTTAAACTTCTAATAAAGTAAGCTCTAACTACGCGTTAGCATCCGCAACTGAATTCTCAGCCTCGTTGGCTAATTTAGTAACTTCATTTGACTGGATAGTTGCCTCTGCTGCTTCTACAGAAATAATCTTTTAACTTTATTCTGCATCAGCTTTATCGATAACTAGTTTCTTTAACATAATTTCTGTCTCTTCTGAAGCTTTTTTGAGTTAAGGTTCCATACTGTTTAGTAAAATTTTCATTTCGTCCACACTTTTGTTCGCATCGACTAATTTATCAAGACCAGATTTTAATCTTGTAACACTTATTCCGTGTTATTTTTTCTTTTATGAAAGGATTTATTTAAAAATGGTCAGTAGTTCTAGATAGGATGAAGGGGTCACATAATTGTGTCTTCTAAGTGCATTAAGGAAAGAAATTGATTCTCTCTCAACTGATTTATGGATATCTTTGAAAGATAAGACTATATTATCAAGCTAACCCTACAATCCTAATTCTTCTTCGAAGTCGATTAACTAACCTTTACCCACTCCTATAAGTGCTTCCTCAGGCCATTCAGTAAACCAATTAATTGTACAGCAATTGACTAGAGCAGGGAACATTCTCAACCTAGTTGTAAAAGATTCACCTAAAGGAGACATGGCAATGATCATGTGCATATTCTTCTTTACTCTTATAAGATACTAAGTAAATGTGTTATTTTTAGTGGGAGGGATTCCCTTCTTCATGCAATCCGCTTTGCACCCAGTAACGATGTCTTCAGTGTCCTTGTCTTGATAAATGCCTGTGACATCACCAGAGTTTAAAATATTATTGATATCTTCCATCATTTATTCTTTAAGAATTTGAGTGTCTGTGAAGAGGAAGGAAATAGGCTTGTTCTCTAAACCGGCAAACATAAGGACTTTCTTTATATCTTCTCTCCAAGATTTCATATTATAATTTTTAATAACTTCGATTTGGAAAATTTTGTAATTTGTAAGATATGTCGCCATTCTTGACAGAGACTGCCTTCCACTTCCTCCAACACCCAGCAACAATGCGTTACCTTAAGGTTATCGGATTATCCTTGAGATTCTCGAAATATGCTCGCAAGCATCAAGGAACATGACCAGCTTCATCTGAACCTTCTATCCTCCCATCACGAAAGTTGAATCAGAGTTATAATCCTCCTAAAAAGCATCCATTTTGTTGACAAAGAGTTCTAAATCTGTTATTTATTGATAGTATCTCTAATCTGTATCTCTTCCTCCCATTATGTCAGCAAATAAAAGTCTTTCAGTGTCAATGATTTGTTCAGTCTCAAGCTTAAAGGAATTCTAAATCTTGTCTTCTAGAAGACCCTTTAAATATATCCTATCTTCTTTTGTTGTAAGCCTGTCGTGGAACACCCTCATATTTTCATGATACCACAACTTAACCATAGATATAGGATCACCTGTGTACTTAGGATTACCAGAACATATTCCTTAAAATACTTTCCAGATATCTCTCAAATTGAAAGTATAGTGAGATTTTGATGGGGTAGGCAACATATTCTATTTAACTGTGGTATAGGTATCAATAACAGCATCTACTATGCCTTAATTTAGATCTCTCACCTATTCATTATATCTCTTGAAAAAATTAGCAACCAAAACTGAGAAAATATGTGTTATTGTATCGCCATCAAGTTCCGTGTAGGTAATAATATTAAAGTGTCGGACTATTCGGTTTGTGATAAATGTCCTACCGCCTCCTGGGGGACCCATAGCAGATAGTATGATCACATCTTCCATCTTCATGTATTAGAGGTCTTTTCTATTGTACCATCCTGCGTGGTCTAAATATTGTCTCAGAAGCTCTAGTGGAGGTTAAGCACCGTATGTTTCTTTTTTTGGCATATTTAGATCATCAACGAATATTATACACTTTTTACCGATAGGTGGTCCATAAACTCCTTTTCTCCTCTTATCCATTTTCCCATCAATTGTATCTTGGGTCTAATTAGCGCCTGTCTGAGCGCTGAAAGATAGATTAATGCATTAGAAATCTTCCCCTAGATCTATCGTTAGAAGTTGAGCGATGTTTTATGATTTACCGGTTCCAGTTGGACCAGGTGTTAGGACGTGTTTAGAATTCTGCATTAAAAGATTCAAAAAATATAAATTTCTAGTAGAATCGGATGTAGGGATCATAAGCTCGTGGTAACCACTTTTTACGTCAGGTGCGAAGTCTTTATTCCTTTCCATCCATTTGACATATTAATTACCCTAAAGAATGTACTCGTAGTTGTAGATTTGGTCTGTGTCTGGGAACTTTACCTTTACTTCCTTTTGGGTTATTTTGTTTCTCACGAATTCGGAGAATTTTTCCCTACCTTCATAGTCAGTAGTAGCTCCTATACTCCAAATTAACGCGAAAACAAAGAGGGAGTCAAGTCCGACAACTAAAAGTTTCATTTCGTCCTCCGATACCTTTTTTAATTCTGACTCTTTATAGAGTATGAAAAAACAATCGAGGATTCTGCACAATGATTGAACTAAGTTGTTGTTCATGGATGTTAGAAGTTCCTTTAAGTTACGTCGGAGAAAGAACAAGGCGTCGGCTACGAATAAAGAAAATAGCTCAACTAAACGTGCCTTGAAACCTTTATATGCAAGAAGGTTTGATGGGATTATTTGGATCCAACTGTCAATAAGTGGTTGTATTCCTAATGACTCAGGTTCCATATAAATCATTCCGCAACGACTGACTGTAGCAGGACTAGCAACTGTTAAATCCTCTACCTCAAACATCATAGTCATGTATGGGGTAAGTGTCAGTATTTAACCAGAATTTAGACACAGCTTTTTATTGTCATCCAGTACAGTATTCATAGACTCTATCCAAATAGCGTCAACAGGTCCATCGAACATGATCCAATGACGATCTGACGACTGGTCTCTGCAACATTCTCTAACTCTATACGCAAGGATACCGTCAGTCCACTCATGCGTCTGCTCGTTAAATTAACCGTATAATTACCCCATGGTAATTGATTTTGGATTCAGAATATGAACATTCACAAACGCCTGACCTTGATTTTTTAATGCCGTCATTGATTTAGAAAGAACCTTATAGTTCATTGTCTTTCCTCCACCTGTAGGACCTACGATCATGAGACCGTGTCTAACTTATATGGTATCATAGAGTTGAATGACCTTACCCATGAATGATTGTGATGGTTGAAGATTCAAGGCTTTGGATTCTTGCGTGATCTGATCCAACAAATTCCCGTATTCAATCTTGATTCTTTCCAATCCTGGGAATAGATCCAAGATGATGTTATCGAACAGTGGGAGATCGTCTTTTAGGAACTTCGGCACATTGACATCCCTTAATGCTCTTAGAAGGAGTTATTCTTCGTTCATATCTGGATCCTAACTCTTTAGAATACCGGCAGCGTTAATAACTGATCTCACAGCCCTCATACCGTAGTCGTAGTGGTCTTGAGAGGAAAGCTGTTCTGATGACAGTCTGAATGTGCAAACCATTTTTTTAGCTAGATTTCTTCCTTCTAAAAAACCAAAGGAGTACAACATTATTTCACCAATTAGAGCGTAATCTGGTACCATCATAGCTACTCCTCTAAAAAGAGCCTTTAAACTGTCTGGAAGCTCGGTTCTTCCTGCATAACCAGGATTCATAGTAATAAAAACACAAAAACTTGGATAAATCTTGATAATCGATCCCTCAAACTCAATCTATGGAACATATGTTAGGGTATTTTTAGATTTTTCCCCAAAAAGAACTTATAATTACTGGCCGATAACTGACAAAACTTCGACACCGATTCTATTAAATTCATCAAAGCAACACCAGGCTCCTGCAGATGCGAGACCTTTAAAGAAAGTACCCACCATTATATAATCCATAGAATCAGAACAATTGAACACAACACATTATTTAGCTAAAGCTTTGGCTAAATCTTTTGTAGACTCTGTTTTACCAGTTCCTGCTGGTCCAGCAGGAGCTCCTCCTAGATTGAGTTTAAGAGCGCCCATCAAGGTCATATAACATCTATCTGTCAAAGGGGTAATAACTAATCGGAGGGTATTTCCAAGATACTCATACCCGTACGGGAATCTCGTTGAGACATTTTTAACATAGCATTGTATATCTCCCTTATCTGGCTCAGGGGTTTCGAAATAATAACGGAGTTAGGAAATCCACTCGAAGGCTTAAGTATCCTTCACATTTGTCTAGAATAGAGTCTCAACCACGTCTTTAGCGTGCACATCGATGACAATCAGCGCGTTAAGAGTTACTTACTGCTACTTTGTATTCTTTTATCTTACTAAGTATACTAAGTCAATAAGCTGGGAATTAAGCTTTTCCCAGTACTATTTGACCTTATCTTCCCTCTTGATGATAGCCTCCTCAACTTCAGTGGTCCACATTACCTGACTTCCATTAAGTATGCATTGCCCAGCATGGCGTTTAACCCAATCAGTTCTTTTTTAGAGTGGATAGTCTTTAACACTATCAATAAGAGCCTTTCGAATAGAAAGAAACATCATAACTTCCACCTCACCCATCCAATCCTCTACACTTTTTTTGTTTGGATCAACTAAACTTACAAATTCAACTCTCTCTTTTTCGGCTGAAAACATAGCAGACATTGTTTTATCAGCTTCAAATTAAATCTCATGCATATTCTCAAAAACCTTTTTCAAGTGCGGTTGAACCGCTGTTGGCTCTTTAGTTTAAGACAAAATTTCTAAGAGATCATCATTTGACAAAAAATAGAATCGGGCAAACCTCTCTCTCTTTTTTTCAAGGTAATTATTTAATTCTTTCTAAATAACCTCTAAATTCTTGTTGGATTCTTGTAATCTTTCCAAAAGACCATCTTAAGTGCACACTTATAACACATTGAGAAGCGTGTTGGCTGAGTTCATGGTGTGTTTCCATGTGGAATCAACACTCTTAAATTTTTTAGTCTCAGCCGGTAATTATTTAGCAATATCTGCAGAGTCAAATATTGGTTGAAGGTACATCCATTAACCTTAGCACTTGGCCCATTCCTCAAGTACATCTGACATAATTTTGAGTTGATTGTTCCATTCGGTAATTCTCTCTTCAAATGGTTTTTTAAATGGGCTGAATTGCATTGCTTATGTGTTAACAATATGTTCATCTAAGTCAATCTAAATCTCATCATATCCTCTTATGATAAACGATGTTTTATATGGGATAACCTGGAATTTGATCTGTGCCCATTTAGCTGACATACTATCCAACATTGTCTGAATTTAAAATTCCTTTTAAGCTCGCTCACCTACCTCTACAATATCGTCAACCCAATTCATCAGGTTTAAGTCCAATATTTTTGTGAAATTAAAACCATCTATATTTGGATCCACTTTGAAGCCAACTTTATCCTAAATTTATTTCCAATGTCTAGGAAGCATACCTTATTTTCTAAGAGCAACAAGTAGAGGTACTTTCACCTTAAAATCGTCAATTTACTTCTTGAGATCTACTCCTATTTTCATGATATCAGTAAACCCTCGTTCTTTAAAAAATCTGTTTACTCCATTTAATAACTTAGAAGAATCTTCGACGAATCTCTCGCAGCCCACCGCATCAACCTGATTAAATGGGTCTTTTAACCATCCCTATTGATATTTGTTCCATTTATCGCAGGTTATCCATAAATTGCTGTATGGTTAGAACTCTTTAACCATTCCGCTTATTCTATCATAGTTAGTCGTCTCCGTTCCCATAAGCATTTCTCTAGAATTAATTTTTTTAGCGTCTTCATTAAATTAATTTAAACATTTATTGACGTCAGCAACTGTCTATGCAATAGTTTCACAATCTTTAACGTTATTGAAATTGAAGAATGTGCCGACAGTACAATTTAGATTTTCTATTCGGTCATTGAGCTCCTACTGCTCCTCTATCATAGACTGACCAAATTATGCTTGATCTTTTTCAAGCTACTTTTCTCTTAATTGGATGAGTTATAGAGTCTCTTTAATTCCTCCGAAAATTATCCACTTTTTGTCGTAGTCATCCTTAGAAAAACGGTAATTGAAACTTTCTAATTTTTGGTAGACTTCAAAACATTTGTCCATTTCCAACTTTAATTTTTCAAGTTCTAATGGAATATTTTGCATATACTCTTTAATTTCAGTGAGTTTTTCTATATCGTTAGGTATCTCCTTGATCTTGTTCTAGATGACTTAGAAGCTATTGAATATGGATTAAGTTTGTTGCCTAGCGCGCTTAGCTATGATATCTGTAAGTTATTTAGAAGAATTATAGAATTTTTCGCAGAGATAAGTTCTTATTTCTTTGTTACTTATGGTAAATATGCCGACTTATACGCTCTCAGAAATGCTGCTCTCAAGTTCTTTTTCCCTTTTCTTGACCTTAATTATTTCCTCTTATAACTAATCTACATCCCAAGGAATTTCGGCGCAGTCGATGGCCCTTATATAATCATCTGAGTTCATGGTTAATATATCTTTAAATTAATCAAATACTGTCATATAATCATCTAAAGGTTTCATAGCTTCGGTCATCTTTTGTTACAGTTCTTATAACATGTCCCAGATCCATTTATTTTCATCCGGGTATTTTCTAGGTCTTTCTTCTGGATCGGGGTCGGCGGGCTTGTCTAAAGGTTTATAAGGAGTTCTTATCAAGGTTTCATTCTTCAAAGATTTATTTAAGTCAACTAGGATCTTTGGTTCTAGATCAGGAATTTTAGAGATTTCATCCAATCCTTTTTCGAATGTTTATACAATCATTTTGACGAAAAGCATAGGTTGCACACTATATATAAATTCTTCATCTTTCTGAGTTTTAATCATATCGATCTGGAATAACGCAGGAGGGTTAACTGGTGATAGAATGGGACCTTTGTCACATTGCCATTACTCGTATACATTTTTCACATCAGAAGGGGATACAATGATAACTTAGCTTGGTATGAAGTAGTACAAATATTTTTGTAGATCTTGATAACATTGATGCACTACTGAATAGACTGTATCTTGCATCATCAGTCTGACAAGTGTAAGGAATCTTTTAAGTTTTCCAAAGTCATAGGTAATTTTACTTGTCTCCTTCATGTTGAACCAACCTTTCCCAACATCTTATAAGTTATGTTTGATAATTCGGATCAATTCCTGCACCCATTAACCTTTCAATTGATAGACCATCTGAGAAATCGAGGATTCTTGAATGTGTTTAAATTCCTCTAAAACCATACTTTAATGCATTTCAGTGTTAAAAATTTTTAGGTCTAAAACCTTATTACACTCAATTCTTATCTCTTAAAGAGCAGCGATTACCTCCTCCTTTATATACAATGAACTGAAACAAAAGTCTTTAAAAGTTTCTGTGAAGTCTTTAGCGTTATCATAATTNACTTTGTTCCATTCAGTCATCCACATTAGTTTGGCTCCTTTAGCCCTTTCTAATGGAATCATGCCGTAGTATGGAACAGGTTTAATGTTAGTGGTGGGAATAATCAGTTGCTTAGGGTACATGGGATCGCTGAGCTCATTGTAATCTTCCAGGTACTTATCAAATATAATCTTATTCATTGTCCTAGAGTAGTCCATATTAATCTCCAATATGAGTGGTGTAGTCTCAGTACCTTCTAACTACTTGGTCTTGGTAAGGGAATCTATGCGCTTTTTTTATTCGGTATCTAGCTCACTTAGATCTGATTAAGGCATGTTATCAATGAAATAATTATATCGAATCGTTGAATCACAATTATTTCTCTCTTTGAAAGCGTTGGCAACCCTTTTGGCGTATTTTCTTGGATCTTCCGCATCAAGACAGAAATAGATTCTGTATAGATGCCCTATGGACTCATCCTCCATCCATTTAATTTAAAAGAGCTTCGTCTCGGAGCTATATCCTTCGACCCACAGGGGTCGATAATTGATCCTTTCATTACTATCCTTATAATAGCCTTGAGCCGGCATAAGTAGAAAATCACCATTTTCCCCTGTCATCTTTGCAATCCACTCCTCATTACTGTAATCATCCTAAAAGGTTTATTTTTAAATAATACGAATGTTGTGTCATCGAAGAGCTGGAGAGGCAGCCATTCCACTTGATGACTTGTGTTATTAAAATTGATATCTTCGTTTAATAATAACTGGTCAACATTAAAGGAAGAATATTCTTTTTTCTTTCGAGATATTGCAACTTTTCTAGGAATCCGACCTGCAATCGGTTCGAAAGGTTCCATGACCTGTTATTATATTTGTATTCTGTACCTTGGGGTCGATAGTGTAATCTTCCCTTTTCTCCTAAATTATACTAACTCCTGCTCCGAGTAAACTTGTGTTGCTCCTACTTTAATCATTCTTTTTCTTGGGTAGGACTAGTTTTCGATTGAGTCTATGAGCCTGAGGAATTTTCTATTTCGTAATTGTCTCAATAAAAGACGAATCAGGACCTAATTTGCTGATATCCTAAAGTAGTTTTATTTTTTTATTTTTACCGTATAAAGATTTGAATTTTCGGGGGCTAATATTTCTGAGTATATACCTCTTTATTTATCTCGTAAATCTGATTATTTTGTTGCCATTAGTTTTTTCTTATTATGACTTATAAATTACTTAAATTTATTTACCTTTTTTATTGGCTTTTTTAAAGAAAATTAATGCTTTATTTTTAAATAGATTAAATATAAAAATATATATTAATATAAAAAACTAAAAATATTTAAATTTTAAATAAAATCAACTAATTAATTGTAGATTTTTACATATATA
>JGI12421J11937_10000338_pt1 | contig 17997 bp, 8 predicted proteins | sample LakErihyJuly2011_2_FD_11937 | JGI IMG/M metagenome (IMG submission 11937)
AAAGCTAAAAGTAGCACCAGCAGCACCATAGGAAGTGGAACTTAAACCCACCTTTAAAAACACCTTACTAAAATCTAATGTATCTATCTTTCTAAATTTTGTTTTCTTTATACCATAAACACCATAAGTTTCATTATTAAAAATACTTGGATCTATATTCCATCCGCCAGTAGTCTTTTCGTCAAGCACCGAAGATTCAACATAATCGACATATTGCTCTACCACTTGAGTAGCTATATCTTCTGATTTTATTTTAATCTCACTAAAGACAAACGGCTTTCCCCCAGGATAGTTAGATGCGTCAACTATAAGTGTTCCATTTTTTATTGTAACAAATTCTTTTATTACATTTGATGCGTGTTCAGACAGTTGCTTTGTGGGACAAAAAGCCAAAACATCAAATTCATTTAAATTATTTACTGCATTTATATCTACCATCCAATAATATGCATTATTTTTTTCAGGTTTACCGCCTTCTATTGATTGAATCCAGATAGCATTTTCAACATCTGGATTTTGAAAAATGTAGTTAGAAAGATTAAATGAAGATTTTTGTAATCTATAAAATATATATGGTTTAATATTTTCCAAAGAAGTTGTGTCTAATGAATCATACAGAACACCTACATTTACCACCCTCTGCTTTATCGCACCGGACGCTTCAGCATTAGCGGAGTTATCTACGATGTCAAAGTTAACTGGTTGGTTTACCCTGGCAACTAATCTCCAGTTAAATGCTTCATAGTTTCTATTATCGAATAAAGCTTTACGCGGTACAAATACCTGATAACTACTATAGTCTAAATTGTGAGAAAATATTTCTGAATATTTCTTATTAAATTTTTTAACAGAAAATACTTTATTATTATTTTTTGAAATAACAGATGCTTCCTCTGCTGTTTCATTATAATAATTTACTGCATTTATTGTTTCCATGTATCTTAAGTTTTGGGAAATGACTAGACCGTATTTATCGCACTCTACTTTGTCGTAAACTAATTTAAGATTTATTGGGTTTGATGCATCTAGGCAGACAACAACCCTATAGGGTATCTCTACATTGGTTGAATTTTTTTCAGTTATATATGGATCTAGTAGTATTTTATATTTTTTTCTTCCCGTATTTTTGTCTACGTATTCTTGATTTTGAGAATCAAGAACTCTTATATTTACATTTTTATAAAAAGACATGTCATTATAATCAGACATATCTGTTATCGAATATCCTGCGGGAGCAGCAATAAAAAATCTGCTAACGTAATAAAAATGCAAAAAATCTGTTTCATTAATTTTATCTGGGAATAGTCTTTCCGTAGTATAGTTATTGGAAAGTTGGGTGTCGCTTATTGTTAAGTCTTTAGTGTGAAAATTGGTATTTCCATTTGCATCCTGCAAAATACCCAATTCATTCGCATAAAAAAAATTAGTTTCATTTTGAGTAAGTATCTTATTTTCGGCTATTGTTTCAGATGTGTCTAATATCTTAAGACTATCTTTAGGATTAGGCTCGCTATTAACAAAGTACGCAAGCCCCACACCGTTAAGTGGTATTATATTTCCTACCTTGACTGCCTTCTCAAGCCCTAGGGTAGTTATATTTTCAAACGCTTTCATTAACTTTCCTCATAACCTATTATTGTATTTGGAGTAGCAATTACATTCGGAGTTGAGCCGAATAACCCCATCTGATACTGGCTGTAATAATCTATGGGAACCCATGTCGGTGGGACCCAATTTAACTCGCCATAAGGAGTAGAGCTATCTTCTTGATTTATTATATTATATGTAAAGTTTGGAGTCGCAATTATACTTAGGTCATTACCTATACTCTTATAGTAGGAAGGCAATACTGTTTCTTCATTTAAATATTGAATGTTATCAAATCTTTCATACCAATAAGATATATCTCCATATATTGTGTTGGGAGTTGCAGACGGCGTAGCTGCCATCTCCGTTTCGACTGTTACGAACCAGTATCCTGGATCATTCCTAACCTGAGAATAAAATGGACCTATAGAAAACTTGCCCCCCGGTGCCGAAACATATCCAGAATCCAGGGTTCTGCCTGGAGTTGCGGCCTGGTTTTTATACTCTACATCATTCAATGCACCGTGGAAACTTCTTGCCTTTCTCCAATAAACTATCGGCGTAGATGCCGGAGGTATATTGTTTGAGGATAAATAGCCCTTAATGTAATTTTCGCTAATCCCATCTGACTCGATCATACCTTTTGACGCTACTGCTTTTAGCGAATATTCTGGTATATAGTTTTCTATAAACTCTATATTCGAACCAAAAATAAATGTATTAGCTTCGCTATTGACGTGAGCAAGTGGGTCTGGGTAAGATAAACCTGAAACTAAAATTGAAGCAAACATTTCACTAGTAGAAATACCAACAAATCTTAATTTTGTTTTAGCTAAACCAAATTCATCAGTTGTTAGATATTCTTCTTCCACATCCAAAAGATCACTTGATATCCTAAATGTTTGATATGGCTTAAAATTCCCAGCCACGTCATAAGATCTAATCAATAGATATATTATATCATCTATGTTTTTGGATATAGTTTGTGGAGATAAAGTAACAATTGCCGTACCAAAATCATATTCATCGTTGGAAAGATATACATACCCTTCTTCTATCGGAAGATCTGAAGTATTTAAATTTATTCCTAAAGGTGTAGAATGCTCTTGCAGTGCAGATTCGTATGTAATCTTGTATGTAGAGTTTACTGATGGAGTAGCTGAGAAATATATCTTAGCATTATAAGATTCGCTAGCGTGAGAATAATTATTCCTATCTACATAAAAAGCTCTAGATAAATTATAGTTTACCGTATATTCTCTGCCCGGCACTATTATGCTTCCGCCAGTAGCGGCACTGTTATATATACTTAACTTGTTAAGCGCTTGTGAATATTTATCCTGTCCACTAGCAATAAAGCCTGAATCTATAGAGATATAAAATTCACCGTCCAAGTAGAATGGAATATATCCTGTAGTACCAGGGGTAGAAGATTGGGAAGCTATAGACCATATGTAAAACTCTGGATTCAATGGAGATCTAGTTAAGATTTTTCCAGTGTAATTATCTTTTATTGTTATATCTTTTATTTCTGTGTGCGCGAGATATAGGGCTGATTCATTAGAGCCAATAAGAATTTCCTCATTTGAAAATACTACATTTCCAGGTGTAGCTGGATCCGAAAATGCCATTTCATTCATATTAAATTTTATATCATTTTCTTGCACATCAACCAGTATTGGTGCACCATGGGTAGGCACGTTATTTAATTCTAACCCAAAATATTTACCAAAATAAATTTCTACAATTGGTTTAGAGTAAACATAATAATCATCTTCTGCAAGATTTAACCAACCAGTATTCATAGAAATTGGATTTGTACCCGATACCTGTGTTATGTCTCCAGCATATCCCTTCCCAAATTCTGCGTACACATCTACGGGGCTAAAATAATATACGTCATTAGATGAATCGTAAATTTCCCTTATAATTTTAGATGAATTTTCATTATATCTTAAAAGTATACTTGAATCTCTAAGAACAGATTTTTGAGAAGTTCTTAAAACAACAATGTCTTTATTATTGGTTACAGGCTCAATTTCAGTTATAAGATACTGGTTATTTGATTCCGGGACTAAACCAAAATCCTCCCTATTAAAAGAATATGTATCTAGGAATGTATCCCTCTTATTCAAATCAAATGGGCTATTTGTTTCATCTACATTTTCGGTATTCTTATAAACATTCCCCAAATAATCTAGATAGCCTTTAATCATAGGTGTTGTTCTTAATTCACCATCATCTATTGGATACCATATGGCATCTTTAAATGGATAATTAGGTGTTGAACTTAAATTATTTGTTATAGCTAACGTATGTGGCAAAGATGAATAGTTAAATGTTGCAGACTCAAGGTAGTTAGAATATATAGGATTAGCTAGATTATGGTCTGTGGCAGCATAGGAATTGATTATGATGTTCGGGGAAGATGGAACGAAATAATCTGTATCCAACAATGGGTAGTAAGATCTACCCCCATATTCTAACGGTTCACTAACTGCTATATCCACTGGTTGAGATTGCCCTATTATTATATCTGCCGGAGTAAACACTGGTAGCGAATTTATTTTTTTGCCTTCTATTATTAGATTAGAAGGAGTTGCATCGGTAGGAATTAAAAGATTTTTTACCAGATCAGACACTAGCAATGTCTCATCTTTAGTTATATATGGATCATTATCTGAATTTAAAATAATATTTTCTTCTACAATATTTGAATAACCCAATACTTCCTTAGTGCCATAAACAGTAGATCCTATTTTGAAATTAGAATTAACATAATTTATGTTTGGGGTAGTCTTAGATATATGTGAACCGGAAGTTGGGTTACGCGAGTATGCAACAGATTGCTCATCAAAGCCAACTCTATATTGGCCAGTTGGAACTTCTACATAAGACTGAGTACCTACATCCCATTTAACTTTATTAACAATTCTTACCGAAGATGCTTTAGATATATCTATAGAATTATTAACTGGTGTGGCTAAAGAATTTTCATATGTATAATCATATATTTTCTCTTTTAATAACAAATTTTGTCCCGTAAAACCATTTGAATCAACAATTTTTATATAGTTATATTCAGGACTTGCTGGATCTGTTTCTAGATAATTATTATAAACAAAAAAATCTTCTCTATCACTATAGTTTAAGTTGGCATAGAAGCTTGATGGCGTTGAATACTGATTGTGCGCTGGCATATATATCTCATAGACCAAAGCTACACCAGCATTAAACGGCGTTGCAGAGTTGGGGTTTGAAACATGTGGATTAGCTACAGTTTTATAATGTTGTGCCTTGTAGTTGTAATCTATCCTTATGGGCATGTAGTAGTCGTCAAAGCCTTCTGTTTTAAAGCCGCTGGCCTCAAAGTAACCTTCAAAAGAAACAGTCGAAGAATCCTTAGATACTATATCAATTTTTAGATCATCAAAATCACCAACACCAGCCTGGAAGTACTCCCCGAGTGGCGTAGCATTATCATATACAGCTGGTATATATCCAATACCCTCACCATTCAACCCTGCATAGTCCCATATGCCTTCGGACCAATCTATGTAGCCTATGTTTGAAGGATATGTTTCATTTATATATTTTACAAAATCATAGAATCTTTTCTCTGCGACACCAGAATCCGAAAAATAAGGTGTCGAAGATTCAATGTCGCTTATCTCTAATATTTCAGGAGTAGCACCAGCATAGTTGGAATCTGGAGTTGCACCATACGCTCTCCATATATCCAATTCTCTTCTTAGGGTTCTCTTAAATCCCTCTTTGCTTACTGATGGAGGATTATTGTAAGTGTCTAGTATTCTTTTTTTAAAATTCGAATTACCCTCTAAATATAATCTATTAAGACCAACGCGTGCACCTAGCTCATCAAATATATTAAATAATAGAATTGGTTCCTGATGATATAGAGAACCATCTATATTTAATGAATCAAATTCTTGTAAAGTTACTATTTGACTATCTATTATATTATGATAAAAAATATAATCTGTTACCCTAGATGAATTAAACTTTTCTACAGAAGAAACCCTAGCTAGTACTATGCCATCCCCAACAAAGCTCAAAGACCCAGCAGGAATTTTGTATGATACATATCCCCAAGCTGGGATATTAAGATCAGACGTACCTAAAAAATTATTTAAATTATATATATCAAGTTGAGTATTAAAATCATCTAGATAATGACCAACTAATGAATTAACAAACTTACCGCCTACGGTTATAGGAGTAGCTAATTCTGGAGTTGCTTGCTCTATGGAATCCTCATAGATGTCTGTCCATGTTGGGAATTTTTTTAGAATGCTCCTAGCGTAATCGGAAATTACCGGACTAGAGATATCATTTATCGCTACATTTATATATAGCAAAAGACCCAAAGAAGAAATGTCTTCTACGTCAGAAAATATTTCTAATTCTATTTTAATATATTCTTTTGAATTTATTAAAAATATTGAATTTGATTCAGAACTTAAAGTAGAAGTTATCCAAGTCCCAGATAAGCCAGTATCTGATTCGTAAATTTGTAAATTAAATGTTGGTTGCTGGACACCCGGATTATTGGTGAACGCATGTTTAAATGAGATTATATCTACGGATGAAGATGTATCTATAAAGCGTAAATCTGATGGACTTGCACCATCCCTAACCACTTCACCGTAGTTAGTTACGTATGAAGCATTAGAGGAAATAGGTGTAGCGTGGTGGCCAGAAAAATTGGGTGAAGAAACTTCAGTCCCAACAAATGTATAGTCTCCGGATTAAATTTAAACCAGTTTTAGATCTATCGTTAGAATAATTCTTATAGAACTTATTGTTGTACAAGTTGATAGAACCAGTTGTCCATTTATTTCCATTTTTTACAAAGTCTCCGCTTCGGAAACCCAATAGATACTGTTTCATTACTTGTTCTCTCTAATTTTTTAGTTTAATTTAACCAAATAGAATACTCTGAAGTTACCCCATTTTCTGGATGTACAAACATTAAGTGCTGACAAGGTCTACTCATGGATGAGAAGTACTCCTGAGCATACGTGTTATAGCTTTCTGGCGAACCAGAAATTCTAAGAGTAGAACTACCCAATGTATATTTTGCTTGAACGTGATAATGCCCCATGAAGACGTCATCGAAATGTTCAGGTATTGCTCCATCTTTCCAGCCAAAAACTTTTACCTTATAAGGAGAAATTGAATTAGGATGTGGCAGCTGATCACCATGGATCAAGAGGGTTGAGTAATTGCCGATAGTATCTATCGCATACCAATTTCTTTCACCTTTACCATCCGGAATATTAAAAGTAATTCTATCTTCCGCAGAAAACATAAGTTCAGTTATCTTATATAGCAATCTGTCCATGTTGGTTTCTGGGTCATGTTGTTTTCTGGCCCTACCACCAACCGCACCATGATTACCTATAACACCAGTAACGCGAACTGTTTTAAAATTTTCTAATGCTGTTTTAAAAAACTTGCCCAATATTCTTGGTCCATTTATTCCGACCTGTCTGTATAGGCCAGAATCTATCAGGTGACTTTGTCCAGGAAATATCTCTTCCCCCTCGACTATGTCGCCCAGCATCCAGACATGTAAATCGTCTACGTTGTGATCCATACGCTGTATCTCTGTTATCTCTAGCAGCTTCTGCGTATACAGCTCTATGCGCTCTTCTAAGACGTCAGAATTGTAATCTGGTGTTATCTTGCCCATTTGCCAGTCACCGAATACCACAACTGCGGTTTCAGACGACTTATGCTTACTCTGCTTAAGTACTGGTGGTTTAGTCTTGGGCATTTCAAAATTAGCAAATGCATCAAAAGCAGCTTGGTATGCTACTGAAACAACTTCCTGCTGGACATTCTTCAGCGCATCTACTCTTCTTGCTAATCTTTTATTTTCAGATCTTAAAAATTCATTTCTTGAATCAGATACAGAATCAGAATCTATCATATCTTCATCTAAATCAACTTCTGGATCCAAGTATATAGACTGCTCATAAGATGAATCTTTATCTCTAATGTAATCGGCTATATCTTGTTCTGCTATTTCTTCTACTGAAATGGATTCACTTAACACGTCTCCATGACCCTTATCGTCAAAAATCAAACTTTTAGCTTGACCAACGTTTGGGGCGCGAACTATATGTGTTTTAGTAATAACAAAATTCTTCTTCATGACCCGACCTATTCTAGGCTAATAATTTGATGTTCCCATTATAACAGAATAAATAGAAACTGCACCAGATGTAGCATATATTTTATCACTTGCTGGAGTATAATCCTTTACCGGTATTTCTTTACCGCTTGCATTAAAAGAATTGATTGTAACATATTTTATGTAATCAGATGATAATCGTATCTGTCTTTCTATTTCAGCAACAGATACGGTGTCCCCTATCGTCATAGAGTTTAAATATCTTTGGACAAAGAGTTTGGCCTGATTATTAATACCAGCAACAAAAGACGAGGAAGCACTAGCGGATAGGGTTAAGGTTGCAGATACATTAACCGCTGCCTTCTCTGCTATTCTTATGTTAAATCTAACTCCTACTGGCTTTATAGATAAAATTGTATTATAAACCATCTCTGGCATAGTTTTTATTTCTGCAGAAGATTCTGGAACAATTATAACGTCACAAGAGCCAAGCCCAAAAGAAGATTCTCTAAGCCTAACATCTCTAACACCATTTAATCCTAGCACAGAAAATCTGACTGCTTCGACCGTACCGGATGAACGAGTTTTTAATGCAGCTATTATTCTTCTTCTGTAATTATCATCAGACTCAGAGTTAAATATTGCATATACTTCCTTGGCATTAAAGCAGGATATGATCACTCCAGGTGGGGCTATGACGTTGTGTCTGGTCAAAGAGCCAATGGATGCAGTATATGTATTATCTGTGAAATCTGGAATAACTAAACCATAGGCTTTTGTATTTGATGCTGGTATGATTGTATCGCCATTTAATTTATATTTATATTGACGAGTTACATAACTGTCAACATTGGCATATACCATTGTGCCTTTAGGGATAACTATATCTACGCTGTATGGTTTTTGGATACTAAACTCTATGTTAAATGATTGTCTTTCAGCGGCTGCGCTGTTACTTATATCTTTTCTTTTGACCCCATATAATTCACCAATTTTATCTAAGTTAAAACCCGAGGCGGTTGTTAGTCCCCCCTGCTGCAGGGTAAAAGACAAGGATGAATATAGGTCAGCTATTTCGGTCCCTATTGCGTCAGCAAAAGCTTTAGCAACAGAACCTGGTTGGACTGATGTAATACCAGCATTTTTTTTCAAAGACTCTAAAATAGAGTTAATTATTTCTGATTTATCTTTTGAACCGTATATCACTATAACCTCACAAACTCTGTGTAACAGATAGTACTACTGGCTCATTGCCACTCGACATTATATGAACATCAAATCTTATACTATCGGGACCAGTAGGAACAGCTGTAATCTGTATATTTCTCCCCTGGAATATTCCCTCTCTCTCTAGGGCCTGACGTATCAGTCTACTGCCAAGATCACCAGTTTGAGGGTTTTGAGGCATGCCGTAAAGTATGGATAAATCTGTACCAAGACTTGGATAAACAAAAAAATCTCCAGGCTCAGTCATTAGCCTGATATATATCTGCTGGACATCATCTGACAAGGATGAATTAGTTGTTGAGATATCCTTAGTACCGCCCACCAGTAAATCGCCAGACATTGTTAAATATAGATCAGACATTTTTATCTTTATCAGCCTTTTCTTTAGCTTGTTCATTTGTATAGCCATTTTTCATTAGCTCTACAGCATACTGCATATACTCATTGGTGTGGTCCTTTAGGATATTATTAAAGAAAGACATCTGATCTGGGTTTAAACCTTCAGTGGAAATTGAAGAGGTGTACTTTTGATCATTGCTGCTTTGCTGAGAACCAAAACCATATTCCTCATTTATAGTAAGAGATTTTTGGACTTCTTTCTCCTTTATATCTGCAAGTTTTCCCAGGTAATGGTATGCTTCATTTTGTGCGGAATGAATATTTTTAGGGTTTATCTTTACTAAAGTTGGTTGTGAATAGTCTGAAGCTGCATAATTAAAATTAAATTCGTTCCATCTTAACCCATCTTCCCCGCAAAAAAATCTAACCTTTTCAGCAAAAAATGAAATGGTGTTACTACTGGCACTTATGACTATCCCTACGCCCGGGGCAGCAAAAATCTCTATGTCGCCCTCATCATTAAGCCTTAAGAAGGAGCTGGTATCTGGATGGGTAAGCCCAACTTCTCTTTGTGAAAATTGGCTCCTTCTATTAAGCTCGGTATCTACTGGAAAGCTGGAAACCGGCTGCGTTGGATCTGGTGTGTTTTGCATATTTATCTAGCCATAAACTTTGGTATACCTGTATTCACAACGTAATTATGTAAGAAATTTGATCCAACATTATTTTCCTCGAAATAGCTTACCACATATGCATTGTTTTCGTTATCATCTCTAAAGCCTACAAGACAACGCGTGCCAGGTGCTGGGGCTACATTTTGTATACCCATAGAAGATGGGCATGGAACGTTGTTTACAATATTGCCAATTTCTCCAGAAAATGCGTCGTCTAAAATAATAGTTGCTGAATTATTTTTTTTATCAAATTGCATGATAAGACCAGGGCGCATCTTGCTTTGGCGCATTTTTGATGCGTCAATTTGATTTTGAATTTTATTATCAAATTTTGGATATTTTATAGTCATAAATTTCTCCTTAGATTAACCAATTGTCATCACGGTCTATTTCGCGTGAAGCTGTAAATACCCCATTTTTCCAACTACCATAGTGTATCCCCAGTATAACCTCTTCATTAGCCCATGCTTCTAATTTAAATTTTTCTGAATGATCTGCGTCAGCAAACTTATACCATGTTGAATCGCTCCTTGGGACATTATTTAATACCCAAGATTTAAGATCATCTGCTTTGTTTCCAGCTTTTACATAAACATCTTTTGCTATAGAATATTTTACACCAGATATGAACCCATCCTTTAAAAAACCTTCACCCCAAGCGCGGAACACATAGTCGTCTACTGTTGTTTGATAATTTTTTCTACCTATTTTAGCTCTTAAAACTCTCATTTGGTTTGCGGGTATAAAAGCATTCTGATCAAATCCAGCTAAAAGCTCAACTTGGTTTGTAGTTGCTCCCCTTCTTAGAATTTCTTCCCTTATTTGATCAGCAGTTAGGCTATCATTAGCTTTGTCCGATAAAGCTAATTTCCAATTTTTTGTAGTGTATGGAGATGGTAATATTAGGTCCACATCTAAGTCACTACCTTCTGTGGGTTTTGACGTACCTATTTGTAGGAGACCATAGAATCCATATTGGTTTATAGCCCTTGGCCTATAGCTTGATTCCCTTTGGCATACGGCTGTAAATATAGCTGAAACTTCAGGGGAAAAATTCCCGTACTCTACCAGTAGGGTGTATACTTCCATGGGTGTTAATGCATCGTTTGAGGTGTAAACCTTTTTTAAATTTGACAAATCCGAGTTAGATCCTCCGCCTGGATCTTTATACCCCATATAAGAAGTATTCGTTTGTGCTGTACCGACAGGAATCGCGGACAAAGATCCAGATTCATCTACATAAATTCCTCCTCTTTCAGGAGAAAAACTCATATGTATATGATCCTTGTGGCCTGTATCTGTTAGGAATATTTTTACATATTTTAAATTAGAATAATTTTCACTGATTTTAGAACCTGATCCTTGTTTATTATTTTCATAATCTAAGCTAACAAACTTATTTATGACTATAGAATCTGGAAGCAAATGCTCTGGAGCGACACTTAACTTTTTGAGTAATAAATCTAATTGTTTTTTATACTCTACAACACCGAGAATTTATATTCCCTGAAGATTCACCCTTGATGCTAATTTTATTTATATCAAAAGCTCTGCCAAAAACGTGGTCCGTAACTGAATTACCAGACTTAAGCGGCGTAAGATTAGCACCCTGGACAGTATCATCATCGCCCCTATAAGATGAACCAAAACCACCAGACATAGCAAGAGGTAATCCATTCGTGTCACTTGCTAAAAATATTAAGCATTCTATAAGCGCTGCAGATATATAGGCCTTTTGTGAATCAGCTTTTATTAAATCACCAGGTATTGCGTTGTTACCCGATGAAACACCAGGAAAAATTGTTGAAGTATTATATGTCAAATTAATTAGACTATTATTAATATCAAAATCAAAACCAGATTGCAATGTACCACTGTCAGCTATGTCCATTGCTGCTTTTAATATTTCCCCTCTAGCAATATAAGCTTTTTTTTCTACATCAGTTAAACCAGATACAATTGCAATAGCCTTAGAACCTGCGCTGGTTACTCCAGATTTTCCAGTTTCTGTATTAGGAGAATGCCCTGCACCATTATCTGTCTGACCGTATTTAGTATCCATTAAATCTTGTAATCCAGTTATCAAATCCTGATTATATTGTTTCCCCAAACTGCTGCCAGCTATTATCTTCAATGCTGCTGCTTGTCCTGTCAAAACTATTGGGTTTCCATCTTGATCTAAATTTGTTGAATCTAGAACTTTGAGTTTATCTCCGTCTGCCCCCAATATGCTACTACTGCTTAGACTCTGAAGACTTTCCCTGGTTGTAGACAATCTATATGTGCTACTGTATATCCCACTAGCCAAAAGGTCTTTGCCGCTAGCTGAAGAAACCAAATCAGATGTAGTTAGAGTCTGGCCAGTGTATCCCCTTTCTGCCGCTGAAGTACCAGTTATATTTATCCCATTTTTAGGAACTATATTTTCATATACGGCATTAGCTATGCTAGCGGAGTCTTGTAAGCTATCAATAGAAAAATTAAAATGTGCCATTATGATCCACTCTTTACGCTAACCGTTTGTTGGGATGATTGAATAACTGATTCAGATTCAGTCAATAAATCACGGGTATACACCGTAGTACCATAATTTCTGGCTATCAATTCCCAGTTCAATGTGGTTGGAGTACCATCATCATAGTACTCGTCCCATAAAATTAATGGCCATTTTGAAGAAGTAATATATAATTGCCTAAGTCTCATTAATTCAACTAGTATAGAAAATACTCTAGAGATTTCTTTCTTGTCTGGATTCGCAGATATGGCGTTAATCATAGGTTGGTATGTTAAATCCGGATCTATAATATCGACTATGCTTGATGCAATTTTGTCGTATATTTTAGTATAATGTATACCAAATACATCTTCTTTTTCATCAAACATTTTAACAAATTTTGTAGCTACATCAGCACTAGCAAATTTGTTTTCCCTAAAGAACTCAAATACTTTTTGCATTATTCCGTCTAAAGATCCCTGTGTAGTGTTATAAAATATAACACCTAAGGTTCTTGCATATCTATCTTTTAAAAACTCTGCTGTATTATTTATTGTATTTGGTTCAAAATCTGCTTCTGTTTCTAGTTTTCCAGTCACTCTAGATTGCTTTACTCTTACCACAAAAGTTTTATTTTCTAGTGCTGTTTTTACAAATTGTGTTGCCATCATTCCGGGGCTACCAAAATCTTCTACTACTAAATCATTACCTGGGACTACTTGTTCGAAGTAAGTTCCTTTACCAATATTTGGAAATACTTTTTTGTTAGGTATCAAAGTTATTTTATCTTCTAGTGCAAATTCATAGGCGGCTCTACCTTGTGCGTCACTTATTTCATATGTAAAATAATTCAATATACTTTGGCTATAGGTTGGATCTATTACCGATGAAGATAATACTGTTGCACCTACAACATCAAATGAAGCACCCACATTTGTTACGGTTACCTTATCGCCCGCTACTCTTACTCCATCGATTGTTGACTCTGGAGTTAAAGTATTTTGTGCCGCTTTATACAAGGCGAAGCCTTCAGCATCATACTTAATCGCAGTCCCATCAGCATATGTATCCTGCGTACCAGTCAGAAGAGTTGCATAATATTTATTATTAATATATCTTATATTTGTTCCGATAATGGATCCAGTTTTTAGAGCTGTACTAGTAAAACCTATTTGGATTTTTTCAGAAACGTTTATTCCATCAAGACGAACCGTAAAAGTTACATCTGGATTTAAGATGTCCTCAACTATTATTGTGTCACCGTCTGTTACACCAGAATTATCAAAACCACTACCTTTTTTCAGGGTGCATAAAACTTTGAAGAATGGTTCAAAAGTTGTTTTATCTGGGCCCAAACCAGAAAGCCCCAAAACTTGTGCATGGACTAACGCATTTTCGTAACTTACATATCTTACAAAATTATTAGTATCCTTTTCAGACCAACCCATACTCTTCATTAAGTCATTAGTCCTGATATATTGATACCCATCAGGGCTAAGTGTCTTCGTCCTAACTCCTAATATCCCAGGCAACAACGATATGCTGTGGTATCTGCCTACAACCATACCTTGGTTATAAGACAAACCAGCTTCCATTGGCTGACCATTTCTGGTTAAATATTGGATATAGCATCCGTGTTGATCTAGAAGTTTATCCCTAACCCAACTCCAAGCTTTCCATACTAGCGGACCAGCAATGATTGCTGCACCAGCGATAATCGGGGCAGCGCCTACTCCAGCCACAGTACCCGCAGCTACTGCAGCAGCTCCGCTTATACCAGCTGACACAGCACCACCAGTAGCTACAGCCATCCCAGCAGTTCCCGCAATAACCGCAGCTATATTGCCTCCAGTAATCTGACCGTTATTACCATTTACCTGAGCTTGCATTCTTATTTGATTACCTAAACCAGTATTTGTCATACCCGATGCCGTAACATTGGCTATAACATCTTTTGTCAAAGCGGAAGAACCACCAGTAAACTGCATACCACCCATCATTTGAGGTGCTAAAGAGTTGCCAAGCGCGTCTAGAGATATTTCATCGCCCATTGTTATACCAGAGTTACCAGCTCTTATGGAATCTAAATAGATTCTTGTATCATTTCTTATAGTTTGCACATTCAGCCAAGAATGTAGCCAAGATGTCATAAACCATTTTGCAGGATCATTTACTGTGACTAATGCATTAGGGGTTATCGAAGTTACAAAACCTAGCTCTGGAGTAAAATGATGTATGACTTGTTCAACTTCAAACATTCCATACATTCTTTCATATACATCGGCAAGATAAACTAGGTCGTAAGGTCTAATATCCGGGTTACCTATAACTATTATTTCACCACCGTATATATCTTTTACAGATTCTTTCAAATGACTTAAGGCAATTCTCTTAGCACTAAGTTCATCTGGTGCTCCAGTTAAATTCTTTGATATTCCTCTGCCAGTTTCAAATGGATGCAGTAGTGGATGCAAAAAACCAAAGAACCCATTACCAACTACATTGTCGAAGTATATTCCAGTTTCCACTGTAGCTTCTACTTGTCGATCAGCTGGAGCACCCTTGTCAAGTGCAACTGTAACTGGAGATTTGCCATCTGACACTGCTGTTATCGTAGTCGCAACGCCAGAGCTTTCTTGTATCCTATTAGATAAAATATGGGAGAACGAACTAAGATAATGTATTCTTTGAAAAGGTTCCCTAATTTCTATAACAGGTTCAGCGTACTCCCTAGTGAACGGGTTATCAACTGCTCGCAAAAGACTGCCAGGCCTACCCATGGAATAAAATATTGAATCATTTAAAGCTTTATTTAATATGTTTGCTTCTCTTGCAAGTATAGAACTCTGAGAAAGACCATACCCTGTTTGCAGCATATTTAGCTTAAACATCTGGAACAAAGCAGACAAGCTATCAGTTACGGCATTAAAAACTTGCCCTATACTTTGTTGATAAAAATCACCCAAAGAATTTAGACCCTTACTTACTAAGTTGGTTGAACTATTACCTTCACCTTTATTCTTATATAACAATTGTATGAATTGTGATTTGTCTTTAGCGTACGTGTTACCAGGAAAAATAAAAGCTTGGAAGATTGGGTTGACTGGCTTAAAAGACCAGATTGTTTCTACTTTTGCGTCTACAAAAATTTTTCTATCTGGCTTCAAAACAAGCCAAGCTCTTGCGTATGGATCAGACCAGAGACTTTGTCTAAATAAACCAACTACATATAAAAATAAAGCTTTTGGATTTGTAATAGATTGAAAAAGATCTGTCGAAGCAGCTTGTTGATCAGTCGCAGGAGCCCTCTTTGAAGGTGGACCTCCGCGCCCTTTAATAACTGGTGCTTTATTTCCTTCATTTGTAAGATCAAAATTTGTTTGTATTTGAAATAGATTTTCTTTTAATGCTTTTATCTTATCTATCGTAAGTGCATTAAAATAATTAATTAATCCACCTTGCTCTATCGGTGCATCTATCAAATTTTTTCTTGCATATTCTACAGCCGCATTTTGTCCTGGCGTAACTGCATCGCCGAAAAGTAAACTAAATTCATCTATTGCATCACCTACACCACCAGTAGGATGATCTGCTGTTCCTGAAGTTTTAGTTGTTGTATAACCAAATTTTTTGAAAGATTCATAATCTGATGTAAGAGCGTCAGGAGAAAATATCTTTTGGATTTCGTCTGGAAAAGTTTCTTCACTATCTGGATCCATTGACAAGGTTGCAAAAAATATATCTTTAACAGATTGTTCAGTATGATAACTAAATCTAAATTCATCCCAAATCTGCTGAGCTTGAGAAAGTGTTCTGCCGTTGCCGGCTATAACGGAAACTAACGGATCAAAATTTTCATCATAAAATCTTCTAGCATCTACAGATGTAGAATCGGTAGCACTATACACTGACGCAAAGTGTGTACGAGCATTGTTGCCGTAATCCATCTTACCATCCTCTGATGCTAAAAGCGTCCTACCATATTCGACGGTCATATCAGCATATTTCCCACTTGTAATTTGTTGGTAATAATCACGATAATTACCGCCTTGGGAACCAGAGTTGGCGGTAGTGGCTGTAAATTCATTTAGAATGTTAGTATCCATACCAGGTCGGAGCAAATTTTCATCCTCCTCATAATAACCGGGTATAACCTGAGATGAAGAACTACCATCTGGGCCTATTATTACAACTGACACTTCTTCCTTAAATACTAACGATATATCAAATTGCCCAAAACCTATAATAAAATCTTTTGAATCATCTTTAGCAAGGTTGTTAGTAATTTTTTGGTCAGAAGTATATGCAACCCCTAAAGGAATAGTGTTAGGTACAAATGCAAAATGGCATTCTTGTATATCTGGAGTTACCGCATAACCCGGATTGCCACCACCCGCATCATTGCTGTAATTACCTTTTTCATCTAAGCCGCGATTAGGTGTCGTCAATATTCCAAGATAATATGCAGCGTCAGGTGAAACAACTGCGGATAAACTTCTCTCATCATAATCAGGACCAAAATCATTACCCTTTGGCCTTGATGCTTCTTTAGTGTCATTCTTCCCCCACATAAAATATGCCGGTTTACACACTACAGCTGAACCCCTACCGCTATCACCATTTGGATTATAGACTAAAATGTGTTGATTTTTATAATCTTGCGCAGTTCCTATTAATTCTGACTCATCACCATCAAAGTAATACTTTTTAAAACTACTAATAACCGAAGTATCTTTTGTGCTTATATTGTATGGCCATCTCATAGCTATATGAAATTGCTCATCTATTTCATTTTCAGGAAATTTCCATTCAGAGTATGGTTTCCACATACTATTATTTTTGAATTCAAATATATCAGGTACAACACCGCTAGAAGGAATTTCTGGGAAAGGCATTCTAACTGCTATACCTTGAGCGGTGCTTAAAAAAACTTCATCGGGGACATTAGCAACATTGTTGCTAAAGTCTAACGGATTACCCAGCAGCTCTGAAACCATTACGCCAGAAATTCCTCTTTCTGATTGGAAAGATACATCTAATAATAAAAGTTGGTGGAACTCTGCTCCATAAACTTGTTCAATTTTTTTTCCTATAAAATTTTTGTTATCAGATTTCCATTCACCAGCAGATCCATCACCACCAGATAAATTTGAATATTGAAAAGAATAATTCTCTAAAGATAATTCGTCTTGTTCTCTTGAAGTAAAGAATGGATATCTAAATCTTACTGGCAATTGGGGTATCTGCCAGTGTCTATCGCTGCCAGTTCTACCCGAAACAACTACCGGAGAACCGACAGGCAAGTGAAATCCAACTCCTACATTACCTTTTAATGTTGGAAGTTTTGCAACGGGTGTTCCTTTATCGTCTAATGCAATTTGAGCTTTTTTTGAATTAAGATTAATTAACTTTCCCTTTAATTGTTTAGCTGTATTAAAGATACCAGTAGACAAAAGCTGCGATTCAGTGGAAGCAGAAAGGCCAGAAATTGGTTCCGTACTCTTAAGAAATGCTTC
>JGI12421J11937_10000339_pt1 | contig 17970 bp, 14 predicted proteins | sample LakErihyJuly2011_2_FD_11937 | JGI IMG/M metagenome (IMG submission 11937)
TAAATATGACCCAAAAAGGCAATAGCACCCCATAAGCAGAAAAACAGATCAATAAAAACCCGTTGGTATGCGCATAAAAATAGGCCAAAATAGCCAATAAAAAGCCTATCACTATGTGCAATTTTAAAAAGCCAATTTGATTAATTTTATGTTTAACAAGATTGGATAAAATCCGATTGAATAAAATTATAACAAAGAAAAACAAGAACACATTAAACAAGCCTATCAGCGTGTATTGATCAACATTGGCCAAGAGTTTAAAGTCGTAGTTTATCCTTGAATTTAAAATGTATTTTGGCAGCACAAGAAATACCACCAAATAATTCAAAGCCCATTGCAGCAATGATATCCCTGCATAAATAATATTGTTGGGTTCTAGATGCGCTTTTTGTTTGAAGGTGCTAATCAATTGATGCAGAAACACCAGTGCAGAAACAGTTCCAAGCATTAAAAGGAGGCAATGACCCAGTGAAGGAATTAGTGAACTGTAAGCCGCTAAATCAGGAGAAAATAGAGGGATATCCGATTTGTGTTTTAATACAACGTTGAAGTACGCCAAAAAACTAAACAACGATATAAATGCAATCAGGGCCATTACAAAACTTCTTGCATTAAAAAATTGGCGCTTACTTGCCAATAGCAGAGTAAATATTAGGTAGAAGACAAATGAAATCGTATAAAAGAACTCCAACATTTGCCTTTTGCGCTTTCCCGCAAAACTTGATTGGTCAATTTCAGGCAAATTAGAATGTGTCATGTAACCTGAAGGTTCTAGCTTCAAACTCGAAGCCTTGTGTTTTAAATTTACATTTTCTAAGGACAGTTCAGAATTAAACGCATCTAAAAAGTAGGCATTATTGAATGGATAAGTTTGGTAAAATTGGTAATAACAATAGATTTCATATCCATTTTTAGATATGGAGAGCATTTGAAACCATCCNTTTTTGTTATGTAAAATCTCCTTCTTAAATGTATCTGTNCATGCAAAATTGTANGGTTGAATTAAGTTATCGGTCCAAAAGACCAAACATTTATGCTTATAGGCAAATATAGATACCTGTTGTTTTTCAATATCTTTGTAAAGACCGTTGCTTAAATCAAAGCCATCTATCAAATCAATTAGATTTGAATCAGACAGCAGCTGCTCTTGTTTAACGAGTTTTTTATTGAGCTTTCGCGCTAACAATGCATTGGCATCCTGCTGTAAAAAATCATCTTTTAAAGCGAAATTCTCGATGAGCAAAGCGGTGCAAAAGCTCAGAAGAAAAAGGATGAAAAATATGCTTTCTTTTAATTTCAATAAATGCTATTGGTCAAAAGATACTCTTGAACATACGATTTAATACCATCTTCCAAAGAGGTAAAAGGAATATCAAAACCAATCTGCTTTAATTTTTGCATATCGGCACAGGTATAATATTGGTATTTATCACGAATATCGACGGGTGTGTCAATAAAGTGAATTGAGGGTTCCAAATGAAGTGCAGCAAAAACAGATTCGGCCAACAGCTTAAACGTATTGGCAGTGCCGCTGCCTAAATTATAAATGCCGCTGTCTTTTCTGTGGTTCATCAAAAAGATCAAAACATTTAAGACATCCATCACATAAACGAAGTCTCTTTTTTGCTCGCCATCTTTAAAGCCAGGATGGTGCGATTTAAACAGATTCAATTGCTTCTTGGCGCTTATTTGATCCATTGCATGCAAAATAACGGATGCCATTCTGCCTTTGTGGTACTCGTTAGGTCCATACACATTGAAGAACTTCAATCCGGCCCAGAAAAAAGGAGCTCTTTCTTGAGCAAGAACCCAAAGATCAAAATCTTGTTTGCTTTGGCCATAAGGATTCAATGGCTTCAGGTCATTGATGTGCTGGTAATCGTCAGAAAAACCAAACTCGCCCATTCCATAAGTCGCTGCACTGCTTGCGTAAACCATAGGTATGCCCTCTTCAAGACAAAGATTCCACATGTTTTTGGAATACTCGAAATTAAGTTGATTTAATAGGTCAACATTAAATTCAGTGGTATCCGTTCTTGCGCCAATATGAAAAACAAATTGTATAAGATTTCCCTTGCCAATTGCCCAACTAAAAAAGTCATTTCTGTCGACCAATTCGGCATATTGCAAGTTTTCCCAATTTCTCTTTTTGATTTCTTTGGAAAAATCATCCACCAATACAAGGTCAACATAGCCATCCCTATTCAATCTGCTTGCTAGACAACTGCCAACAAAACCTGCTGCTCCGGTAATTATAATCATATAAAAGTCAGTTCCAAAAATAAATAATTTTGAGTTAAATTTGCAGCTTATTTATAAACCGATGACCAATCCAGTATTATTTGTTACCAGAAAGGCGCATTTTAATGCTGCTCATAAATTATACAACCCCCTTTGGACCAAAGAAGAAAATGAAGCATGTTTTGGCAAATGTGCTAATGAACATTGGCATGGACATAATTTTGATTTGTATGTGACCATTAAAGGAAGACCATCCAAGGACACCGGGTTTGTAATGGACTTAAAACGTCTTAAAGTCATTATTGAAGACGAAATAGTTGAGCATCTTGACCATAAAAACTTAAATCTAGATGTTCCTTTTCTAAAAGATGTATTGCCGTCGGTAGAAAACATTGTTATCGCAATATGGGAACGTTTAATTCCTCATTTACCTTCAGATGTCAAATTGCATAAAATTCATCTAATTGAGACCGTCAACAATTCAGTAGAGTATTACGGACCAGATACTCCATTTTAATAGACAAGGCGTAAATCAAAATTATATTTATAATTAAAACATCATTTACTTTGTGTGGTGGTTAAACTTTGGAATAAATACAAATATTGGTTAATTAGTTTGTCTGCCTTGACATGGATGCTTGTCTTTGACAGCAATAACTTTATTGATCTCATCGAGTTGAGAAGCGAGGTTTCTGACCTTAAAGAAAAACGAGGTTATTTTAAATCCGAAATCATAAATGTTAGAAATGCCGAAAAGGAGTTGTTTTCAAACAATAGAAATTTGGAAAAATTTGCTCGTGAAAGATATCTGATGAAAAAAGACAATGAAGATTTATTTATTATCACCCAAAAGGACGAAGAATAAATAAACATTTACAAGCTCTCAGCCAATAAGATACTTAGTTTTTCTCTTCTCAGCTCGCCAGAGGGAGAAAGGCATTCAATCAATACCAAGTAAACGCCAATTGGCAATACTTCTGCATTTTGGCCTGTTCCATCCCAAACAATTGCGCCATCTGTTCCTAGTGTTTTGTTGTTAATTAATGTTTTCATTTCTTTGCCTTCTATATTAAAAATTTTAATTGTGCTTAAGTAATCTGCTTCTGGAAATTTGTACCTCAAAATCAATAAATCTTCAAACCCATCCATGTCGGGTGATAAGCATCGAGAATTCAATGTAAAAAACCAATCTTTCTGAGTGTGAACAGAGATTTGCGAATTCTCTGCCCCTGGGCTAGCATAATCAACAGAAGATGCTGCACTATGCCATGTATTTTTATCATTGCTTTCCATATGGGCATTTAAACGCTCTAAACTCACCCCATTTTGGTCTGCTAAAAAAGCAAAATGCCAACTTGAATTGTAGCTGACACTGTCCACCATAAGGTTCAATCGGTTGTACAAGACAACCTGTCCCTCTTTGTCGGGCAGGGGCATTAAATCAGTGCATTTTACAAACAATGCTTTGCCCTCACCGCACGAATAATTTTGGCAAACAGCAAAAGTATCCTCGGAAATCAAGGCATAGTAATGTGGCTTAAAGAGTTTATAGTTTTTTGAGATGGGATAAAATTTATTGGGAGAACCATTGGCATCCAATTCTACAAAATACAGATTTGACAAATCAAATGTTTTATTGCTGTTGTTATACAACTCTATAAAATCCGCTCCATTTGACTTGGGATTAAACAATATTTCATTCACTACAATTTCTTTTTTTTCTGGTACAGAGGGCCACTGAAATGCCATTTTAATTAAAGGATTTATATTCTGTTCGCAGTCTTGAACGCCTAAAATTTCAATATTGTAAATAGAATCTTTGCTTGGGATATAGGGCCATTTAAATGTGTACACAGGGACTTGGGTTGCCGAAAGCACCAAACTTAAATTATTGTTTTTAATCTCTATTTGCAGGGCATTATTGGTGTCAATTTTTTCGCTGAACACAAAACTAATTAACTGCTCATTGCTGGTGTAAAAGGTTAAAAGTCTTGGCGCAATGGTATCGAGCGGCAGTTTCTCTGAAATGGAATTTTTTGCATTCGGCGTACCTCCAATACTTGCCTTGCTGGCAGACCAATTGTTTGCAGCCAAACAAGGTCTATTTAAATCGATGCGTTCTAGGCTATACCCCCCTTGTTTTTTAAAATCATCATGGTACCAGGTATCATTGTAATTTACTTCATCAATAATGTTTCCCCAATTATTTTTAAGCGTGATATCATCAGCGGAATTGTTAAGCGATGGCAGGGTCGTGAGAACAAAGAATGAATCAGGATAAATAACTTTATGCGGTAAAACAATTGTTGTGCTTTGGTCGCTGATGTTCAAATTGTCTAAATAAATGAATTTAGTTGAAGCATTGTATACCTCAATATATTCTTTGCTTGGCAAGCCAACGGAAGGATCTGGATCGACCATCAGTTCTGAAATCAAGACATCCCACAGGACTGGCATTTCAGTTTGATATAAAATAAAATCGCGTGTATGGTTAAGGGTATTTCCGAAATAGTCCTTTACCCCATTAACACAAAGGATAAGGGACTTGTTGACTGGAAATGAATCTTTAAACTTTAAAATTACATGATTGGAACCCATCAATTTTATTGTGTCTGCAGAAATAAAACCATTAATTTGAAATGCGTTGGCTTTAGTCAAACTAAAAGAATCGCAATCTTCAGTAAAGTATACTTCTAAAGTTTTTGAATTCAGAATTTTCAAGCTATCACATAAAGGCGCGATGCTGTCTTTTATGCGTGGGCCGATGTATAAATCGTCGAAACTATGTTTTAAAAAGAAAGAGCTTGTACTTTGCCTTACCCTTATTCCAGAATATTCAGTAAATTTTAGATTAGGAAGATAAACACATCCTTCTGAAACGAGATTGGCTTGTCCTTGTTTTTGATGGAGCAATGCCATTGAATCATTTTTATAAATAACAGCAAGTGTGTATTGAGAAGATGAAACATTCAGCAAGCCATCATTTCCATCAATTAATTTTGTTTCTATACCATTTGCCAATTTAAACAATGAAATTTCATCGGCACTTCCACCCATACGCACAAAAAGCCCATTCTTTGCTTTTACCAAATTCACAGAATCAGCGAACATGAAAAAGTCTATGTAGTTTAAGGAAGACGTATTAAAGGATAATTTCACATTTAAACGCCATTCTAGCTCTGCTGAGAAATTAAAAGCTGTTGAGAGGGCAAATTGACTGTTGGCTGTATTAGAATTGCTTTTTAATACCGCATTTGAATTGGTGAAATTGGAATTAACGCCCAACCATTGGGGAGCCGAGTTCAAATCGTTGTCGTTAAAATCTTCTACAATTTGTGCATTTAAGCGCGGAAATACAATTAGGACAGCAAACAAAATAAATATTTTCTTCATAGTTTTAACCAAAGTTAAGAACCATTTTCTGAAGAAAAAAAAATAATTTAACGCGAACTGTTAATTTTTATTTGCCTAAACTAAAGATACAAAAAACAAAATTTCAAAACAATAGCTGGTAAAAAAAAATCCCGATAAAATCGGGATTTCTCTATGAATTAAAAGTAAAACTATTTACTTAGTTTTTTTGCTAAATCTTGGGCATTTTTATTAGCAGGATCAATTTCAAGTATTTTATTAAAATAATCTTTCGCTTTTGCATTGTCCTTTTGAGTTAGGGCCACGAAAGCTAAATAGGTGTATGCAGAAACAAGGTTTGATTTATTTTTAACAAGATCTGAAGAAGCCAACTCAATATATTTTAAATAGTGCGATGAGCTTAATCCCGTTAAATCTTTATCTAATTCTTCTAAACTTTTAGCACGCCATAAATAACCGTCGGCATATTTAGGTTGCATTCTTGTAAGATCCGCAAATGTTGTATCTGCATTTACATATTCACCATTAGAATAATAAGCGCGACCTAAGTAATAGTAATCCAGTGATCCTGCAGACTTTCTCATACCTATTCTCCTTTTGTATTCGCTGATGCTTTCTTTGTAGCGTTTTGCCGTATAAAGTGCCTTTGCGTATTCAGTTTGAAAATCGGCGTTGTTGGTATCGAGGTTTGCTGCAGATTTCAAATATTTAATGGCAGAGCTTGTATCGTTGTTAGCCCCTGCGATTTTNCCTGCATAGCCATAATCAAGAGCCGTAATTTTATTTCCTTTGCTGTATTTCCAAAAATTATCAATAGATGTTTGAGCCTCTTTGTATTTCTTTAATTCAAAATTAGAATAGGCTAAAATTCTATAATAGGCATAATTGATGCTGTCGGTGGCTTTGAAAATATTGATCTCATCAATTGCCTTTTGGTATTCTTTTAATTGGTACAAGAACCCACTGTAAGTGGCTTTAATTCTCGAATCGTTGTCATTCAATAAAATGTATTTCTTGAATTCAGCTGCCGCTTTATCATTTTGCTTGGTGTGGTAATACAATTCACCCAATTCTTTGTGCGCAATGCTAAAGTTAGGATTTAATGCATTCGCTTTTTCAAGGTACTCGATTGCTGTTGGATAATTCATTGAAGCATAGTATAAGCTACCAATTCTAATGTTAGCTAGAACGTTGCTTGGGTCAATCGCAACAACATCTTCATACCGACCCATAGCTTTACCACCTTCGCCCAAGGCTAGGTGTAAATCGCCCAAAACCAAGGTGTAATAATGGTTGCCCGGGGCTAATCTGTGCGCCTCAGCAGCATAGCCTATAAATTGCTTAGCATTTGTTGCTTTGGGTTGGAAAGAAAGGTAGGCCGCTTGAAAAAACACATCCGCACTTCTGCGTTTTGATTGGCTTAAGGCTTTTTCAATATATACTTTAACTTCATTTGAATCTTTATTGGCCATAATTGCCAATCTCGCTTTGGCGATACTTCCATAGGCATCTGTAGCCATTTCGGCTTTTTGGTAATAATATTGAGCCGAATCGGTAGAACCTAAATTAAGGTAAACATTACCTAAATACACGAAGGATTCTAAAGTTTGCTCTTCACCTTTCAAGTTCAGAAAAGCTTGCTTGGCTTTGATGTAATTTTCATTTTGCAATTCGCTGATTGCATCTTTCATGGTTTGCGCATTTGACATTTGAATAAATGCGCAGCTGATTAGTAAGGCAAAAATCTGTTTCATTTTCATTTCGTGTTTATTTTGATTTCTCTCCCTGGGAAAATTGCAGGACAAAGTCCTAACTTTAATGTTAACCTTTGGGCTCTTGGTTTGTATAAGTAGTTTACAAAATTAATGCCTGATTTAAATGGCATATTAGAATTTACAAAAACGATGGGGTTAATTAAAGGATATTCCTTGCTTGCAATGCTAGATTGAGAAGGAATTACAACTAAGCTTTTTTTGTTTGAATCAAGGCAAATAACAGATAAAACTTTCAATCCCTCTAGCATTTCTGCAATAGGTTCTGATTCGACATCACTGATATAGGAGAATGGTATGAGGCCAATAGAGTTTGGATTTGATTTCAAAAACTGAAACAATTCCCCCGTGTTATTTTTAGAATACAAATTGGATAGCTGCTGATTGCTTAGATCAAATTTTGATTTCAAATACTGAACGCTTAAGGCATTTTTATTTTCGACAACGAAATTTAAAGTCGAACTTTTTTGACCTTTCAAAACAGACTCAAGCTCAGCAAGGTCAATACCTTCAAAACTATTCTTATTGCTGCACACAAAGACAAAAGCATCATATGCGATGGCGTATTGTTTGGGATTAAAATCTGCAAGTTTTTCGATTGCAGCAGCTTCAGCAGGGCTCAACAACCTTTGTAAAAACGCAGCGTGTATTTTGTTGTTGAGCAAAGCAGATATAATTTCAGCTTCGTTCTTATACACCAAAGAAATTACAGGCGGTTTTCCTGCATTTTCAAAAGCCTTTTTGTGCTCGTTGGCAAATACAGCCAAGCTCGTATCTGCCCAAACAACTATAGTATCGGCTTTACTTTGTTTGGTACTCGGTGTATTGGAATTGGTACAAGAAAAAAAATGGATTAGTAAAAGTACCAATCCAATTCTTGTAAAAAATTTATTGTTCATTTTCCGAGGCTATCTCTTTTTGAAAGTCCTTGTAAGTCCTTAAAAATCTGTATGCTCCATATAAGAATAGCATAGAAGCGTATAGGATTCTGATGTTTTGGGTTAATTCAGCATTGATGTTTGAAAAATAAAATAAAACAGCAAAACATAAGAACAAGATGTAGATAGCAAACTTAAAAATGTAAGCCGGATATTTTACCAGTTGTTTGAACATCTGAATAAGTTAATGTTTATTCCTCTTCCAATTGGAAAGTGATTCCAATTCTGAAAATAGACTTAACTGGTTTGCCATTGTTTTTAGCAGGCTTGTAGCGTTTGCTACATTTTCTAATTACTCTGACAGCTTCAGCATCCATCTCATCATTTCCAGAGGTGCGTTCAACACGAACATCTTCAATTGCACCAGACTGGGTTACAACGAACACGATGGTAGAAACACCCTCAATTTCGTTGGCTTTTGGTCCTGCTGGATAAACTAAGTTGTCATCTAAGAAGGCATAGAAAGCAGCGTCTCCGCCAATGAACTCAGCCTCTTGGTCGACATTGGTGTATACTTTATTGTCTACATCACCATCTCCAAGGTTAGGGTCTACTGGTGGTGGTTCATCGCTTTTTTTACCTTCAACATCTTTCTTTCCAATATCTTTATCCTCAAGCTCTTCGATGGTTGGTGGTGGATCTTCTGCTTTTTCTTTTTCAACCGCCTTCATCTCCATAAACTTGGCCGTTGGTCTTTCAACAATTGGCTCTGGTGGTGGTGGTGGTGGCGGAACATCATCTTTTTTGATAGATGGAGGAGGAGCCAAAATAATTGTCGTCGTATCTAATTGTTCTTCAGGTTCATCAGAAAATAGTCCAATAGATTTGGCCATTTTAGGGGTATAAAGACTAAACACAAATAAACTGCAGCTGATTGCTAAGGCTTTTAACATGTTCTTCGCATAAGCGCCGCGAAGAATGAATGCACCATAAGCTTTATTTCTTGTTTCAAAAACAATGTCATCCATGGATTGTCCTAAGTAGGTTTCTCTGTTTTCCATAATGGTTCTTTTTTAATGGTTAATACACAATAGTTATAATAGGTAAATATAAAATAGGAAATTACTGAATTACTCTAACGTTTCCTCCATTCTTTATGGCTTCGATTTCGATGGCTTGAATATCTTGCAAGGCATAGCGCTTTACACCTGTTATATCCATTTCATCTAAAGCATCCACCATGTTTTTGAATTTTGCATCTTCAGTGGTCTTAATTAGGCAAATCAAAGTGTCTTTGCTTCCATAAGACTTCTCCAGTTTATTTTGTTTCCAATAAATGATATCGCGGATACCTTTCTCATTGGCAAAAACAGTTTTCTTTAAATCAGCTACTGTTGTACCTTCATAAAACCAAACAGCATTGTCTTTGTCTAATATAACATTAAGAAGTAATTCCTCGTTGACTTTAACCATTTCAGTTTCATCAAGAGCCTTCTTGGGCATGTTAAGTTCCATTGCATTGGGTTTGTTCAATGTGGTGGTTAACATGAAGAAAGTAATCAATAGAAATGCTAAGTCTACCATNGGNGTTAAATCCACCTTGGTTGACATTTTCTTTGACCGCGACTTTCCGCCGTGTTTCTTTTTACTGCCGCCTTCCGCGGTATTTATTTCTGCCATGTTTTATGACTTATTTTTGATCTTCTACTTTAGTGACTTGTTTTTGTGCGTTACCAGCCAAAGTGGTTATCAGATTAAACTTTTGAACGTTTACTTTATCTGTTAACGCGGTCATGACTTGCTTTATTGCTTTTATATTGCTGTTCCTATCCCCTTTGATTGCAATTTTCATTGAAGGATCAACATATCTTGCTTGCAAGACCCACTCAGCCAATTCACACTTAGCAGAATCCATTGGGATACCGTTTTGCTTGTAGTTTTTGAATTGAGTAGGATTAAGCGCCAAGATACCTGGCATTTCGGCCAATGAAAAACCAAACATATCCAAACCTTTGAAAGCTTTCTTTTGGTTGTTGCTCAGTTGAATTTCTTTGTGGATAGTCAGCATATTTTCCAATAGACTTGCTCTGTCTGATGTTTCAGTTAAGCTGAAATATGCAGCACCGTCTTTGTCCACCGTGATAGTCATCACATGGTCCAATTTGGTTTGAGAACGGGCGTTCGGCAAATCAATTGGAACCACTTCTGGTGGTCTAAACTTTGAAGTCAACATGAAAAACGTAAGCAACAAGAATGATACGTCGCACATGGCGGTCATATCAATAGAGGTACTTTTACGTGGAATTTTTACTTTTGGCATGTTTTGGAATAATTACCAGTATGCAGGTCTTATTTGTTCTTTGAAGCAAATGTTTGAGAAATACTGAAACCTATTTCATCAATTCCGTAGGTCAATTTGTCAATCATTCCAGTAAATACGTTGTAGAAAATAATCGCAACAGCAGAAGTACCGATACCAATAGCTGTGTTGATTAAGGCTTCAGAAATACCAGCAGACAATGCAGCCGGGTCAGGCGTACCTGCAGTAGCCAAAGCAGAGAACGCCTTGATCATACCGATTACAGTACCTAATAGACCAACCAATGTTGCAACAGATGCAATGGTAGCCAAAATAGATAAGTTTTTTTCCAACATTGGCAATTCCAATGAAGTAGCTTCTTCCATTTCCTTTTGGATAGCCAACACTTTTTGCTCTTTTTCAAGTGCAGTGTCTTTTTCCATTTCAGCATATTTGTTCAAACCTGATCTAACCACGTTTGCAACAGAACCTTTTTGTTTGTCACAATCAACTAAAGCAGCAGCAACTTGTCCGCTGTTAAGGTTTGTTTTAACTTTTTGTAAGAATGTTTCTAATGAACCAGTTCCTTTAGCTGAGTAAACAGTAATTAAACGTTCAATAACAACCGTAAATACTGTTAAGAATAAGGTCATTAGAATAGGAACGATTACACCACCTTCGTGAATAATTGCAAAGAAATTGCCTTCTTTTGGTGAATGATCGGCATTGAAGTTATCAGGATCTCCGAATACAAACATGTATAACAAGATTGATACGATTAATGCTGCGGGAATTGTAAGAATACTAACCCAATTTGTAGATTTTTTAACTTGCGCTTGACTCATTTAATGAAAAAATTAGTTGTTGCTGCAATAATAATAGAGAAATTCCAAATTTTCTGCATTTTTATTGTTAAAATTAGCTTATCCGTTAAACGGCAATTTTATCGGATTAAGTCTGGCAAATTAAATTGGGGTTGAATTGCCAAATAAATTAACAAACAATTGAAAAACAATTATTTAAAACATAAACAAGTTCTCAATAATTGAAAAAAATATACAATTTACTCTTGCATTAAAATTAATTTGATTGCTATTTAAGAGGATAAATTTAAAAAACAATTGCCCCATGTTAAATTATTGTTAAATAATTTTACGCAACTTAATATTCAAAACAAAAGAATAAACCCAAAAAACAAAGTTGACCTTAATTGATCAATAATTTTTGGGTACTCACCTTCCCTGTCATGCAGAAAAAGCCAAGTACTTTTTTCTTCTGATCATTGATACAAACTATATTGCTGGGAATGTTACTCGGAGGAACGGCAAACAAACCGCTATTGTTTAATTGTGTACTGATCAAATTTAAATAGTAATACATTTCAGGAGTGATGCTGAGAATTTCAACTCTTGCTGTTTCACCAGGTTTAAATGGTCGTGAAGTAAAATTATCTCTTATTGGCACAATAAACAAACCGCCATCACCCCTACCATCCGCGGTTGTTGAATTGTCTTGGGCAATTAATATTTCTCCTGCTTTTGCTTGTAAACTATCATTTCTAAACAGTTTAAACCAATAAAAATCGCCCTTACCTATCTTGTCTTTTGCCCAAAGGGTGATGTAATTGCCCTCAGGTCCGCCAAATGATCCTCTTTCTTTATACGAATAGGTAAATGAATCGATACTTGTTGGTGAATTTAATGTGCTTTGAGAAAAATAAGTATCTGCGCCATCTTTGGCAATTAATTGGTAAGTGCTTCCAAATTTGAAGACATCGGGAGAAGTAGGCACAAAATAATACACCCCATTTCCTTTGTAAGTGAATTGATGAAACACAAAATTTGATGTATCTAAAACCCCAACGGTATCCATTTCATATCCTTTATAAGTACCATTGTCTAGGTACGCAATTGACTTTGTTATTTTAATAAATTGTGTATCTGATGTTTGATTGATTACCGCATCGATAACAATTTGATCCACCGGTACACCCAAATCTAAATCTATTGAATCTTCACAAGCGCTCAAAAAAAAGGCTGATGTTAAAGCGAAAGCAAGTCTAAATATATATTTTCTCATGTTGTTTCAGATTAAAATTTAAAGTTCCAAGATACAGAAGGAATAATGCTTCCAACTATAGAGTATCGAATCAATTGGGTTTGCATGTTGTTGTCAGGATTGTTTTGGGTATAATAAGAAAAAGGGTTTCTTCTTTTGTATACATTGTACACACCAAACACCCAATTGCTTTCCCATTTGGCTGTTTTTTTATGGGTATAGGTGGCCGACAAATCCAATCTATGAAAAGCTTTGATGGTTACATTGTTTCTCAAACCTGATGCATTTTGAGGAATGCCCTGGTAACCTTGAAAACTGTATTTGGTATTCGGTAAATTGGTTGGTGTTCCAGAACCGATTACAAAACTGCCTGATGCCGACCACTTATTTGAAATCTCATAACTGGCTGTAATGTTTCCATTATGTCTTCGGTCGAAACGGTTATTGTACCATAGGTTGTTGCTTATCCCATCAACTTGTCTTTCTGATTTTGACAACGTGTATGAAAGCCATCCAGTTAATTTACCAGAGTTCTTTTTTGCATACAATTCAAGTCCATATGCCCTGCCTTTACCACTTAACAACTCGGCTTCCAATTGGGTGTTCAATAATAGATTTGCCCCATCAATGTAGTCAATTTGATTTTGCAGTGTTTTGTAAAATGTTTCAGCAGACAACTCATAGTCTAAGTTTTTGCCAATATTCCTGAAGTAACCAATAGCAACTTGATCGGCAATTTGAGGTTTGATGTTGTTGGTTGAAGGGGTCCAAACGTCTAAGGGTACAGACGCTGCAGTGTTTGAAATCAAGTGTAAGTATTGCGCCATCCGGTTGTAACTCGCTTTAACTGAAGACATTTTATTCAACTTATAATTGGCAGAAAAACGTGGCTCAGGCACATTGTATGATTGAATAATTTCTCTAGCCTTATAGGTTTGCTCTGCAATAACATTTGCTCTTTGGGCCATACCGTTTTTTTCTAAAATCAAAGCAGAGCCCTTGCCAATGTAATTGAAACTAGAAAAACGTACGCCATAACGCATGGTAAAGTTATCGTTCACTTTTTGTTCGTTTTCTATATATATAGCATTTTCTAAAGCGTATTTTTTAGGCAACCCAAAATTAACTCTTGATCCCTGATCTTGAGAAATTGCCTGACCTGGACTAAAGATATAATAGGTAGATACCACACCAAATTGAAGCGTGTTTCTTGGGTTTATATAAAAAGTAAAATCAGGTTTGACACTAAAGTTAACAATATTAGATTTCCATTCGAAGGTATTGTTCCCATTACCAAAACCAAGTTGGTAATCGTATTTGCTGTAATAAGCGGTGAAATTTGAAAATATTTTTTTAGAGAACAAATGGTTCCAACGTATGGTTGTTGTTTGATTTCCCCAATCAAACTTAGCGCCTGGCGCACCGAAAGCATCGCGACCAACGTAGGCAGACAAGAACAATCTGTTGTTGGCATTAAAGGTGTAATTTACTTTTGCAGTGAAATCATAAAAATAAAAAATTGCATTTTTTAAGTTTTCATTGTTAGCCAAAAACGGTTTGGCCAGAGCGTCGGCATAACTTCTCCGCAATGCCACGATGAAAGATGACTTATTTTTCATTTTTGGATTTTTGCGGGCAATCGGACCTTCAATTGAAAAACGACTGAAGATGATACCAACGCCACCATTGACTTCAAACTTTTTATTATTGCCCTCTTTCATACGAACATCGAGTGTTGAAGACAGACGACCGCCATATTGGGCTGGCATACCACCTTTAATTAATTTAACATCTTTTACCGCATCTGGATTAAAAACCGAAAAAAAGCCAAATAAGTGNGAGGAATTGAATACNGGCGCTTCATCTAANAANATAAGATTTTGATCAATACTGCCCCCACGCACATTAAAACCAGTTGCGCCTTCTCCTACCGTGCTAACACCTGGCAACAATTGCACACTTTTTACTATGTCCACTTCACCCAAGAGAGCTGGTACTTTTTTAATTTGAATGATGTTCAAATTGTTGGTACTCATTTCAACCTTTTCAACTTGATTCTCTTTCTTTTTTCCCTTGACTACAGCATTTTTTAAATTGGATTCAGTTCTAGACAGATCGATGTTCTTAGTAAGATTATTTAAAATTTCCAATTCGAATTTTTCTGTTTTAAACCCAAAATTTGAAATTAAGATGGTGTAGCTGCCCGGTGAAAGAGACAATGAATAAAACCCATACATATTTGTTTGGGTGGAAATGGTATTTCCTTCAACAGAAATTGACGATGATCCAAGCGCTTCGCCATTGGCTGAATCTTTAACATAACCACTTAAGGTTACTTTGTTTTGTGCATATAAATTTGATAGACCGACAGAGGCCAATAGAACAATTAACAGCGAGAAAAAATATTTCATAAAATCAATGCAAATTTAACAATCTTATATGCTAATTGTTTGTGTATAAGACCAAAAAGAATAAAACATCGACTAATATTTTTTTTAAAAAAAGTAAATCTAATATTTCCCATTACCCGATTTATTACCCTTATATTTGTTTTACCAAGTATGAAAATCCATTTAAAAACCTTTTTAATTTTAGGACTTTTTGTTTTACTCATTTTCAACGCTTGTAAAAAGAAAACCAAAATAGAGGAAAAACTCGCTGATTTTGAACTTGAGGAAATGGCTCCAATTATAGAAAGCCAATTAAATACCTTAAAGAATGACAGCAATTTTACCCATTACTTTGACACCTTGTATGGTATTTACAAAGCCAAGGATTTTGAGCCATTGAGTTTGTTCGAAATTCAAGACCCACTCAGCATTGAGGAAGTGAAGAGCATTAATGACAGTTTAGTTTACGAAGGGTTAAAGCCAAGCCACTACAAATTGGACACTGTATTAAAATACCTAAGTCTAGCTAAAAACCAGAAAGTGCCAGCAATCTATAAAAGCCTAGCCATAGCTGACTTATACTTCAACAATTATTTGGTTTCGGTGTGGCACGACAAGGTAATGGGTAGAACTAATCCGAAATTGGTGTTGGGAATGAAGTATACCCTGCCCTATCCCAACCATCCCAATTTTAATTTACTTGAGGTCTTGGAAAAAGATTCTGGAATTTTAAAACTCATTCAATACATACCGCAGCACAAAGACTATCCGCTTTTGCGAAACATGCTGCGCTTGGCCTATTCACAGACCAATGGCAGCGAAACGTTTATCGATACACTTGGCATCCGTAAAATAAAGCCAGGAGACACTACCTCCATTGCAAGTTGTTTGGCCATTCGCCTGGTAGAACTTGGTCTTGCTCCAGACAGTTTGGTGGAAAAATACAAAAATGAAATTGTCTATAAAAAAGAACTGGCAAACTATGTTAAATCGTTTCAAAAAACCAGCAATTTAACAGACGATGGCATTATTGGAAAATCTACATTAAAAATTCTGAATGCATCAAAAAATGATAAAATAGACGAAATAAGAGCGAATATAGAACGCATAAAATGGTTTGGACTTGAACCACCCAAACCATACATACGCGTGAATATTCCGGAGTTTACATTATACATGAATTATTCAGACAGCGTCAAGACCTTATTGGTATGCGTAGGAAAAGGAAAAGAAAGGTATTACGACAGCAAACTTAAAAAATATGTAGTAAGTCAAAACTATGCAGACAAACCCATGAACCATGAGACACCGCAAATTTACAGCAATGTTGATTGGGTGGTATTAAATCCCACATGGACCGTACCCTCGAGCATCGTTGGACGTGAAATTTATGCCCATATTTTGAAAGACCCAGAGTATTTAAACAGAAACAATTACCAAGTCTTAAAAGATGGTGTGCCTGTAAATCCGTATACTATTAATTGGCGTAAACTCAGTCCTGGAAATATCCCTTACACGATTAGACAAAACGCTGGCGATGACAATTCATTGGGTAAAATAAAATTCACATTTAAAAACCCCTTTGACGTGTATTTACATGACACCCCATTAAAAACCAAATTTCAACAAAACAATAGAGCTGTAAGCCATGGATGTGTAAGGGTTCAAAGTCCTATTGATTTGACTGGATTTGTTTTGCAGGCAAATGTAAAAAAATCTTATGATGAGGTCCTAGAGATGATGGGCATGGAACCAAAGGATACGGCAAGGGCTCGCTTGTGGAGAACAGATACCAGCAGTTACCGTAAGATTGTTAAAAACACGAAGTACATAAAAGTCGAGAATCCCTTCATTGTGTTTTTTGATTATAGAACCATTGTTTTTGATGAATTTCAATCGCCGCGTTATGTTTTTGACGTGTACGACAAAAACAGTTTAATTATAGCCGCGCTGAACAAACCATAAAAAAATCCCGATCTGAAAGGCCGGGATTTTTAATTGAATATTTTTGTAATTATGCTAGGATGACAATTTTGTTGTCTACCACTTCAATAATTCCGCCATTTACGGGAAATTCTTGTTTTTCACTTCCATTGTCAACGACAACATTGCCCTTAGCAAGAGCTGAAATCATTGGTGCGTGCATGTTCATGATTTGGAAACTTCCATTGACACCAGGTAAAGTAACTACTTTGGCTTCTCCTGAAAACAGGGTAGAATCTGGACTTAAAATATCAACTTGCATAAGTTATTATTTGTTTGTTTCGGCCATCATTTTCTTACCCTTTTCGATCGCATCTTCGATGGTACCAACAAGGTTGAATGCCGCTTCTGGATATTCATCAACTTCACCGTCCATGATCATATTGAAACCTTTGATGGTATCTTTAATGTCTACCAATACACCTTTGAGACCAGTGAATTGTTCAGCAACGTGGAAAGGTTGAGAAAGGAAACGTTGAACGCGTCTAGCACGAGATACAATCAATTTGTCTTCTTCACTCAATTCATCCATACCAAGGATAGCGATGATATCTTGTAATTCTTTATAACGTTGTAAGATTTGTTTTACTTTTTGAGCGGTATTGTAGTGCTCATTGCCCAATACATCTGGAGATAAAATTCTTGAAGTTGAATCTAGAGGGTCAACCGCTGGATAAATTCCAAGCTCAGCAATTTTACGACTCAATACTGTTGTAGCATCTAGGTGGGTAAAGGTTGTAGCTGGAGCCGGGTCAGTTAAGTCATCCGCAGGAACATAAACCGCTTGAACTGAAGTTATAGAACCCCTGGTTGTAGAAGTGATACGCTCTTGCATTACACCCATTTCAGTGGCAAGTGTTGGCTGGTAACCTACCGCAGACGGCATACGACCTAAAAGTGCAGACACCTCAGAACCGGCTTGCGTGAAACGGAAGATGTTATCGATAAAGAAAAGGATGTCTTTTCCTTGTCCTTCG
>JGI12421J11937_10000342_pt1 | contig 17891 bp, 19 predicted proteins | sample LakErihyJuly2011_2_FD_11937 | JGI IMG/M metagenome (IMG submission 11937)
TTTTATTGAATAAACGTGTGGAGTAAAGCCCGCATTTCGTCGAGGTTGGGGCCCTCAGGCCCTGCTGGGCGTACGATGTAATTCCATGGTTGCTCCATCCCTGGCCCGTGGTCGGGGCGAACTCCTGGATGGCTTCCATACTGTGGGCCTTGGGGCACACCGGGCGCGGTGTTGGGGTCCAGGCTCTTCATTATTTCGATCTGGCATGTGAACCCAAATGGTTCCGTGAATCTGGCCACTGCGGCGACCAAGCGATCGAGAACGGCTATGACGGACGCTTGACTGTCACCGGCACGCCCCTGCTCGTATATGTCAAAGTATCTGCGAACATTTAGCCACGCGTGACACATGAACCACTTTGGAAATTCACAACGAGCATTGATGGTGTTGAATAATTGGAGGCCGGTGGCAGGCACGTCGAATGTGTCTTCCTGCGCTACAGTGTCGCCATCCACAATGAGGAGCGTGAACGTCCGAGTGGACGCCATGTGTGCGGACGCGTGGTCGCAAATACGGATTGTATTGAATATGCCAACCCAGTGCTACATTGCAGTGTTCAGCAACGCACGCATTTCGGTGAGGTTTGCGGACATGCTCGTTTCAGCACGTCTTGCATAATCGAACTGCAATTTCAGAACGGAACTTTTTGTGCTATCTTTCAAAGTTAGCTCGAGTGTAGGGTCTGATGCATCTAGAACAAATGCGTATAGCCGGAAACCGTACGGTAGATACTTCTTTATGTCTCCACGAGCAGATTTGTCTCCGCGTGAGCGGGGAGCTGTCAGATTAAACGGGTTCGGGGGGTCGGTTACCAGAGTTCCGTCGCTTTCATATGCGTACAAGTTTGGAGTGATCCTGTTTCCGGACAAATCTTTTATGTCGATTGCGTACGCGGTTTCGTCGGGTACCACATACTGAAAAGAGTTGGGTGTACTCTTATCCGGATACAGGTATTCTCCCGCGCCCTCTTTCTTGATATTTCTCACTTGTATGTAGAAAATATGCCCCGAGCCGCAGAAAATCCCCTGCCGTATCGTATTGACGACGCCTGTCAGTCGCGGAAAGGTCACCGACGCACGCTCACGCAGACCCGTCCAGTTTTCGTCGATTTCCTTGATTTGTTCTTGCAACTTCGGGCTTGTTATGCATGAGATTGCAGAAGGAAGATCTGAAGCGGACAGAAACCCGTCCAGTTGCGCTACGATACTGTTATACTGATCTTGCAGAGTCGACATGACACGGAGGCCCGCGACCTTTATACCTTTTGCGAGATCACATGAAACATCGAGTAGTTACTTGTTTCGAATATATAGCACGGGAGGTGGGAGTTGTGATGCCCGAGCAGACAGTGGCGGAACTTTTTGAGAAATTGCGGGAGGCATTCCAGGGGGTGAAGTTAAGAATTGATATGTTGCAAAAACAACAGCCTCCAACTACTGAAGCGTCATGGGTCGGGTGCGTTAATGAACTGGTGGAATGGAGCAAGGCAGCGATTGTTTATGTAGGGAAAGATTCGAAAATCCAAAACTTCAAAGATATAGAAATGGTTACATTAGGGAGACGACTCATTAAGCTCATCGAAAAGTTTTTTTTGGCCAATGTCAGGTATATGCATAAGAACACCCCAAGAGAATGGAACAAGAGCAGGTCACAGCTCGTTTCTGCAATCGGGGCATTCGTGCGTGCACACCGTAATATGCGTAAGCAACAAAATGTGACACAAGATATGGCACGTCATGGTACACTGGCCAACATTGCCGTCCTACAAGACATGCGGCAGCTGTTGAGCTAGATCTCACACAGCAGCCCCCGCATGTTCTCGAGGGTGTGTGGCTCGGTGAGCGCTTGCTTGGAATACCTCATAAATTTCGGAAGTGCTGATGGAGTCTGAAGTGCGCGAAATATTCAGCCCTGAGCATATAAAGCATCGCGCAAGAGTGCGCATGATCGAAATTCAGCATGAAATATGGAGGCGCAAGTTTTATCGATTTGTCGACTTTCTGGAGCAGCTAGACCCTGACGACTACGGCCGTCCAGCGCATTTTGCATCACAGCGCCAGGTCGTAACGCAGTTATATGAGCTGTGTCGGGATCCCGCGACTTTCGACGCACACTGCACGCGCGAAAATTTGCGCATTCTATGTGATTTCGTGTCGAAAGTCACGAGCAATGCGCCTAATGAGCCAGACTGGATGTATGTCGTCACACAGATGCACTTGTTCGTGCTCGAGGCTGAATGTAGGAGGTGGCAGCAAGGGGATCGGTCGTTCCAGGCCATGCGTGTCGACGGGGTGAATCCATCAGAACATTTACACGACCCCGACTTGCGGCTCGGCCGAATGAACTCAGACAGTGGTGTCAGAACGCTCGCCGACATGCGGATGCTTATAGATTGATATTAGATCGGCGATTCCGCGGTGTCCGGGGCTCGTGAGGTTGAACATAATGCGGAACTCGTGCACGCCGGAGACGAAGAGGCAGATCCGTGACGCGTGGCGGACGACGCACGGGCAGCTGGACGGGCTGTGGACGGACTGATAGTTTTGGTTGAAGCTATATACGACGCGACGGCGTGGGGCATGGCCAGAAATCCGAAAGCTGTGTCATACATGGCAATGCAGGGCTTGTGTACGTATTATGGACTCGCAGAGCCCGAGAGCATAATGACAATGAACACACGAAAATATAGGCATACGAAGTGTGCTGCGACTACGGAACACGAAAAGGGTACAGTCGCAGCCCCGGGAGAATGGCATTTGGCGATCGCTCCGCGTTTGGTCGCACCGGAAGTGCCGAGCGACGGCACGGAGCAATGGTTCTTGAATAAATGGAGCAAGTTACTGCCTCCAGACCAAGAGAAGTTCCGCTCGTACATGAGTGGCCTGCTGAAACTGACAGACCCGCTCGACTTTTGCGTGGACGTGGACGAGCGCGAAGGAGTGACCATGGTTGTGATATTCTACATCAACTCCGTGCTGACACGGCTGGCTGAGCACTACTTCAGAACAGCGGCGCCGTTGCAGCAGGCCCTGGACATTCTGCATCGACCCGACGAGGAATACATGGCGTTTCGGTCGGATGCCCTTGACCACCACCAAGAATACTTCCAGGATGGCAGTGGCGCTGGGCGGGAGGACCTGAGCCGGATGCGTGCGTGTTTGGAAGTGCTGTAGTTGTGCCGTTTGCGTATACAGACCGGTTTATTACAAAACAGTACTACAACGCAGAATGTCCGACATCGCCGCCTGTCGCGTGGAAGTGCCGTATAAATTGACGGGGTCGCGGTTGTGTGGCCATAACGGGGGTGGACTGTCTGGGGTCTGGGGGTCTTCTCCTGGCGCGACGTGCAGGTCGGCCCGAATGTGCACGAGTTCTTCTCCGATGGTGTAATCGTCTGACTCCACGTTGTGCTTGTCGTACGTGAACGTATATGTTGCACCCCATGTCAGTCTGAGTTCTATTCCCGGCGATCTCCACTTAGGCACCTCCTCAAGCCTGAGCCGTATGTCATCATACGAGGCTCCTGGTCGATGCTTGACGCCCTTCCACTGGTACGACGGCACCACCCACAGACTTTTTTCAGAAGGTCCGGTCTGCTCGAATCGTGTGATGAATCCTCCCCGTGAGAACATCACGCCCAGTCCCAGATACTGTGACGGAAAGTAATTGTAGTTCGTGATTACGGGCGACAGGTTTGTGGCGCCGTACACCGGAGTCGTGTGTGGCAGGGTCGGCCCCCATTCGCCCTTGCCTACGTGCAAGTGATACTGCTGAGTCAATGGCGCGGACATGTAGGTGAATACGCGTGCGTTTATATGATTCGATTGTCCAGACATCGCCCATCATTTTTTCGAGTAAAGTAAGCAGTACGCTTTCTCCGACCCTGCTGCAGCATGCAGCGCATCTTGCTTTGTCTTGTCTTTGTACTGGCAATGACCGCGACATACGCCCTCATGTTTGCTGTTCTCGGACCCAGGCACGTGATACTCCACCAAGTCAAATGATTTACATGGTGTGCAGACACGTGCGCATTTCTTGGAGTGTATCCGGTCCCATTATGCGGTGTGTCGCATAGTACGGGTCTGAGCCATGGATCCGGAGAATGCCGAGACGTCCATGCGGGGACCAATCGTACGGGTCATCCATCGGACCGATCTGATTGTCACGATCTGGATTGCATGCGTCTGGTCCACCTGGTTTTCTACCATCCAAGATAATTGTAATCACGTCCCCGATTCTAAGGTTCATGTATAGGCATTGCATGAAAAATGCGGCAGCTTCGTCTTTGTCTTGTTGGGTGTAATTGACATTCCAGGAATTCGACCTCTCAAAAATAACAAGTGGAGCATTGTGGCGACCCGCAGCGACAGCCGCAAGGCCACCCGGCACCTCCACATTATTGTCATCATAAACCGGGCGCCGCAGTTGAATCAGCTGGCATCCTCCAGGAAACACTGCATACTCCTGACGAATTGCCTCTTGCAGCGTGTGCTCTGCGTTGATTATGTGCGGTGTCGGCGTGGACATGTTGTCTCCGTGCTGAGTGTGATCCCATATACACACTGTGATTTGCTTGTTGATATTCTGAAACATTGCTTGCGCTGTCCGCATGACCCTCTGCAATGCATGCAGCCACACGCTCTCTAGCCAACGCCCTCCGATCTCGCCGCGCCCCCAGCTCACACACAACATTATATCACGGCAAAAGACGTCCACAGCCATCCTTGTATCTGCCGACTCCAATCGACTCCATGAATTCTGTTCTATACTGTATTGCATGAAAATGTTCAATGCATTTTTCATCTGGTCGTGAATGTGGACGAGGACGCTCGAGGTACGCTGCTCTATCTGTGCCTCTGCCAACACGCCCTGTTCCGCCTCCAACATGTCTCGCTCGATTCTATCCCAGAAATGCCTGCAGTATTGTGGATTTTCTGGATTGTCAGTTGCCATGTCTCTAGACCCTTGTTCGTATATATCAATATTCAGAGCCCAGAGCCTGCAGTCGCCTGAGCAGGCTGCTCATGTCTCCCTCGGACCCCTGAAACTGCGTTGACATGATGTAGGGCATCCTTTCTCTGTCCGCGTCGTCTGTGTGTACCACTTGTCTGACTGAACTTCGACATATGGGGCAAATGTGTACGCTGTCCTTGCATTCTCGACACAGACAGCAGTGCGTGCATGGATACAACACCACATCGCGTTCTCGCTCCAGACAGACCACACACATTTTGTTATAAACTGCTTCTGAGACTACGACCTCGTATCCTGTCTCCTCGCGGACAAATTTTATCAAGGGTCTGTGTCTAGTGTTCAGGTGTGTGAATCCAGTGAAGTTCATTCGTGGATACAGATTCTTCTCGAATCGGAGCAAGTTCTTCATTTCATTTCGAATCTCGAGAAGGTCTGTTGCTGCTGCCGATTGAAAATTGTGATTGTCAAAGTTGTAGATCATCGCACATGCTCTTTCGAGTATCGTGGCCCTTTCGGACCAGAGCGGCATTGCCAAAGGCATAAGGGACCGGCGTGCTAATCTCAATGACAGCCGATTTCTTCGCAACTGTGCAATACAGGGCACAAAATCTCGCAGCATCTCTCCGAACATGATCCTGTCTCTCATGTGTTCGGCCGGCGTCCTGTCTCTCATGTATGCTGTGACGAGTCTCACGCAGGTGGACATTCTTTCTATCAGAAGCTCTACTTTTTGGTCCACTGTGACGTAACGTTGCACTATCCTGTTGGACATGTTCGTACCAGGAACTTCTCGTCGTTAATACACAACGGTGAGCAAAACCTTTATTGAAATGTTAGGCATGTGTTAACTAGCCTGCCAGTCTGCAGGCAGTGTGTACGTGGTGCCGGGTGGAAACTCACTCAGTATATACGTCCATGGGTCCCCGTTGTGTCTGTACCGCACTTTCACGTGCCAATCCTTCTCAATCAGCGCGGCAGCAACGAGTTCAGGATAGTCATATGTGACGGGTAACGTGACTTGATAGTGCACGACATTGGTTCCCTGTTCTCGGCTAAATCCTCGGACTCTGACGTCGTACCATGTGTGTTCATTGGTCATGAATGTCTGACTGACAGTCGACAAACCAAACTGTCTCCTGTATGCAGTATCGAATAAGAAACCACCCTTCTGTTGCAGCATTGCCATCATTCTGTAGACCTGTGTGCGGTCTTCGTGAAAGAGTAAATAGTCCACTTCCATGTGTGTGGATATTGAAGTCTAATATAGAGAATATGATTCAAGTGGATATTCAAAAACAGTTCATTATAAGCCCATAAAGGACGGGCGGCGGCCTTGTTTATAAATTTTCATATATAAGGCAAATTGGGGTGGTACTATGTCTGGTAAATCGTTTGCAGCGCCCCCGCCCGTTGTAAGACCAGATCAAATACTGCAACTTGTTAATATTAAGGTAGTACGAGTCCAGCTACGTGCAGGGGAAAGGTATGTGTACTCTCAAATGTATGGTCAGGATCAGAAACGGGAAATACTCTCAAGATTTGCGATACAGGGGAGAGAAACACTGTGGCGGGGTGTGGAATTATCACATCCTTTTGAGGATAATCTCCTTGATGAAGATGATTGTGTGGAAATCGTGGTCATCAGAAACGCACATCCCCACGCCATCGAACAAGTGTGGACAACAGGAAAAGAACGCAACACAATACCGTCATATTTCGACAACATGCAATGGACTGATGACTTTGGCACATTACGCATACAGACCGGCGACGTTATAGAGATCAGACTGAGGCCATTTAAAGACGGAACGCTGAGTCCGGACCGTGCAGGCGACAATAGGAGGGCGGCAAGAGGGCATCAAACTCCTCCTCCGCCTAATTACAAAGTGTACCCTCCCGATAATCCCAGACTAATGAACCCAGGTCCAGCTCAAGCACGCTTTGTGGCCATGCGTGCGTGCGCACGCTTTGTGGCCATGCGTGCGTGCCTGCAGCGCCGAGAGTATTAGTGTTACGTCGTATATAAGATGTCATTGTACCATAGATGGAACGCTTCCGGGCTTGCGTCGACATGGAAAGGGTCAGCCGACATGGAGTCATCGCACACACCGGCTGGCCGTACGTCCCGACCGAAAAAGTTTCCGCCCTCTTGCGAAAGACGGGGTGGTATAATTACAAGCTCGCTATTGGCGTTTCAGTCGGGATGTTCAAAACTCCTCTGCAACTACGATGGGTCCAACAGTTGAAGGCAGGAGAATATGATCCGTCTGTCGGAGAGTTGTTCGACGATATATCTTTGGATGATGGACAGAACTACTTGCTAGTCGTCTCAAATCTTCACGAGGGACTTAGATCAGGTTCAGCATACACGATGCACAAGAATAAGCTATTGCATAACCGCTACTTCGACGACGCTCTCTGGAGGTACCGACAACTATACATGCCCCCGTCTCCACTCCGGTCCCTCCAACCAGCAGCCCGTCCGACCGGGCCGAGTCGCCAAGCATTTGACAAGAGACCTGCAGAGACACCCCCAGACGACGAGCCGGGTGCCAAGTTCGTCGACAACCACTCACATCAGCCGGCGGGTGGTAGTAGTGGCATGTGGGTAGACACGGACGCACATCAGTCTTTGACCGCTAACCTCGCCGCTCTGAGGCGACTGATCACGACCCGCATGCCAAGCAGGGCGGGAGACGCGGGCCTTGGAGGTTCTCAGAGTCAATTGGACTGCATGAGTCAAGTACTGCGCACGCTGGCGCGCATTTGAGAGAGGGTGTGGCGTGTTTTTGCAGCCTCACGGGGCGTGCAGCATCGCGCGCATTGCGGCCATGGTGTTGGCGGGGGTGTGAGCCGTCCGTTTGGCCAGCTGCGTGTCGATCTCCATGATGAGCCATAGCCATGCAGGACACGATCGCGTGAGATGACCTGCTCCATCATTAGCGCTCACAATCATCAAAATCTTGTGTAAAGTTTCGGACATTGCGACACTGACAATCTCGTCTTGTGGAGCCGAAGCCCAGCGTCGTGACTTCAATTGTTGGTATAGCGGTGTCCATCTCTCGAGCGTTTCGCCATCCAGAAGCCTTTTGTCCCAAAAATCGAGGGCTGTGCCAAAATCGCACAGGACTAATCTCAATTGGCTGAACTCGAAGGGGTCCATGTGTCGTTCACATTATGTCGTTTATATATTTAGTTTGAAGTCTGACACGCCATATATAAGATGCTATATTCTCGTATATGCAAAGCGTCCAGTTCGACGGGTTGAGGAAACGGAATGGATGGTTTATCGCAACTTTTCTTCCGTGGTCCAGAGCGCCAATGAGGCAGCATCTGTTCAAATATAATGAACATGAACCACACCTGTACCATTCCATGATTGAAGTAATGATGATGTATCCACTCGAATATGATCTGGGTGCGCTGATGAAAGATGGCAATGGCGAAACTGTCACCGAACCGGATTTTTTCGCGAATTACCGCATTTTTCGTGTGGAGAGAGAACATTCGGCAAATTGCGAACATGCCGAAATTCCACGTCATGAGTGTCTTACCGCGCCTATGCAAGACATACTCATTGCACACATTGACCAACCCATAGGTGCAGAAAACAATGAACTTTTAATGCAATATCAAGTCAGGAGAAAGAGTATGCGCATGCCAAGCAGGGCGGGTGACGCGGTCCTTGGAGGATCTCAGAGTCAATTGGACTGCATGAGTCAAATGCTGCGCACGCTGACCTAAGAAATTTACGCAGACGAGCCCTTTTGTACACCCACGCTTTCAACCGCAAGCACCCGATCACAATAGCAGGGCGCGCATCTGTGCCAGTGTGGGGGTGGTGGCAGACGGTCCTGGCGACGCGCTGGGATCGGGTTTGGTGCGTTTATGTGTCGCGGGAGAGAGCAGCTCTTTGTACACGTCCAGAGGGCGGCTAAATGACGTCTCCCAGTTGTCTTTGACAGCTTTCCTGACTGCATCGCAGCGCACCAACTTCAGCGCCTTGAAATCATCCAAAATTGTGATTTTAGTATTTTCTGTCGCTGTATGAAACTCAAAGTTGTACATCAACCCAGACACCCGGAAAACATTGTCTGCCCCGACTGCTGTATTGGGCAAGCCCTGATTTGCTTTCACTGCCGTCAAGCTCGAAACAATGCCTATTTTCTCTATAAAGTTCCAGAAGGACTCTGGCGTCGTCCCGAATTTGTTGATGAGTTGAAAAATTCGTCGTATATTGATCTTCACAAGGTAGCTAAAGCGCAGTTTATTGGCTGGGTTGCTGAAAGGTCGGGCTGACACGTCAGAATCGAGTAAATTGAGCAACAATGCAAAAAAAATACAGTAGCTGACATTGTCTATGTCAGCTCTGTCGCATATTAACATCTCAGTGAAATTCGTCCGTTCGACGCTCAGAAAGTCCTGCAAAATCTGATCGCCACGACAGCACAAAATTATCGCGAGGTTTGATTGAGCGGTGACATCCGCCAACATCACGCTCGTGGATGGTCGTGTATGTGTCACTCCGTCCGCGTCCTTCTTGGTGTCACATGTCCATAGTATTAGGTGGTCATGTACATCCGCGTATACAGGGGTAACATGCTCGGGGGCAAAACAGATTCCTGACGGCGATATTCCTCCTCTAGGTTTCCCATGTCCGATAACAACCAGCAAGTCTGCGGAAATACTTCTCAATTTTGATGTGCCGTTCACTATTTTCTTGTTGTGTAATGGACATTGTAGAAGAATTAGCTCGTCCGAATAGCTGCCGTGGGTGCGGTCAAACGACGCTACGTCCTCGACTAAGGTCACAGTTTCAAAACAGATTCCTGACGGCGATATTCCTCCTCTAGCTTTCCCATGTCCGATAACAACCAGCAAGTCTGCGGAAATACTTCTCAATTTTGATGTCCCGTTCACTATTTTCTTGTTGTGTAATGGACATTGTATAAGAATTAGCTCGTCCGAATAGCTGCCGTGGGTGCGGTCAAACGACGCTACGTCCTCGACTAAGGTCACAGTTTCAAATTTTGCTTTAATGTTATACAGAAATTGCGATAGGTAGTCTTCGAAGCTATTTCCGGCACGTTCCTCGTGTGTAATTATGGCCACATCGTTGGCTTTGGACGAGCTTTGCATGTCTGCACCAACGTCGTCGTAAATACGACGGCGGTTTGTTACATGGGTGGAGTAAGATTCATTTGAATAGGTCTGATATTAATAAAAGTTACGAAATGCATCTATTATCGAGGTTCGGGGTGTAGGTGATCATATAGTATACCTGTTATTTCGCGCATAGCGACCATGTACTTCTTGAAAGCAACGTTACTTGTTCTGTGGTTGCCGATTTCACACATATAATTTACCTCCTTTTGAATACTTGTTATGGTTCTCTCCGTAGGTAATTTACCTTGACGTAAGGCAGCCATGAGTTTTGGCATCGATTCAGCGAGACTGATTACTGTTTTGTCTACATTCGTGACAGGTTCTTTATAGCAGTCCTTGTTTCGCGTCCAAAATTCGTCTATTACTGTATACCAAGCTTCCAAATCTTTCGCAAGTGTCTTTAATGGCACTTGCTGTAACAGCTCGCGCATGCGGAGAATTTGCCATGATTTATTTCCCTTGCGCGCAGTTGCAGCAATTGACATGCCATGAATGAAGAGGTCGTTTATATGGATATGAGGTGACTGTGTGTGAATTATTGAGACCCTTGGCGCTGCGGGGGAGTTGGGTGGAATGTACGAGTCTGGGTCTGAATAAGCTACAATTTCTGCAGCAGAGAGAACATGCACTTGAGCTGCGTGCCTGGTGAGAGCTCGGGGTCGGTGCGTGATTTTTTGGACTGTGATTCGCCTTGGTCTGTGTCGTCTTTGTTGTGTTCAACGAGGCTGTCTAGTTTGATGGCGGTGGGGGCGCGACAATAATAGCAGGCGGTGGCTGTGGTGATGTCTTTTTTGTACTCCTTGCAGCAGTCGTAGCAGATGTAGTGCCCGCATGTTCCAAAGACGACGCCACGGTCGACGTGGGGACGCGTGTCGGCGCAGAGGACGCACTCGCGTTTGTCGTCAATGTGCCTGCGGGCGATCTGGTATTCGGCGGGGATGTCGACGATGATGACGTACATGACGCCGATGGACGGAAAATGTATGCCTTGACCGGAGTCTGTGTACTGTGCCAAGACGCGTTGTTCTGAGACATCGACTGCGGTCCGGCCCTGGCTTATCGCGGTGGTAGCGGTGTTGGGGACGTTGAATAGTCTGAAGTAATACCTTTCTTCTGCGCAGTCGCTTTCTTCGTTCGCGCGTGTTTGTTTTACTGAGGGGATGCCAAAGTTGTCACCCTCCTGTATGAACCAGTCTCTCTCATGGTTTGCGAGGAACCAGTCGTTGGAGATCCACGAGAGCCACGCCTGCGGAAAGCAGACGACGGAGGTGTAGTACTCTTCGCCTTCGCCCTGTGCGTATGGGAATTCGGGTGTGCGACGAATGCCTTTGAGCTTGAGGATCCAGACGGGCTGTGTCATCAGAAGCGGAGCGTCGGCCGGGTTGACGCTGTAGCGGTACCGGGAGAGAACGATCTTCCAATCTCCTACGGCTTCCACGGACGGGAGGATCGGGTACGTTGGTCTGACGAGAAGGAGTTGTGTGTCGAGACGGACGGTAGTGCGTGTCTCGGCGGACTCAAGCGTGAAAGTGCAGTGGTCGAGGAATTCCTCGAACTGTATGATCTCCTTGGACGTGTCCTCTTTTTGGGGGGGGGTTGAGCGTGTTTTTTGACTACGCGTGCCTCCTCCTTTGGTCTCTGGAGTCCATCCCCTTTGTTCGCCGAATAGGATCAGGACGAGGCCGTTGGGTGTGGGTGTGGATGACATGTGTGACAGGGCGTGCTCTTATATATACTGTGGGTGAATTGAGTAGATTTTATGAAATGGGATATGGCTCTTCAATAAAATGACTCTTCGAATTTGAAAAAAAACTATAAAATACCTTCGAAATAAAGCTTTCCAAAAAAAACATGCTGTCCTCCATGAGCACGAGCATGCGCTCGAAGCCGGCGAAGCGCGTGCGCTTCGAGACCGCCGACCCGGAAGCTGACAAGAAGCAGCGCGTGCTCGATGAGATGCACAACCGCTACAGCGACGGGTCGCTGAGTCCCGAGGTGTTGATGGCGGTGCTGGGACAGCTGAGCCTGATCCCGCACGTGACGACCGCGACGACGGACGCGCGCTCGGCGGCGACAGGGCACCTGATCCGCATGGACATGTTCCGCGAGGCCGCGACGAAGGCGCAGAACGAGGTGTACAATGCGTGGAGGACGAGCGCCTGGGACGTGCAGCAGCAGTCGAACTGCATGGCGATCGATGTCGGGCTCGATGGCGAGGAGGTGATCGACGGCTGCGCGATTTGCGGCGACGTGAAGACGAAGTGTGTGGACGTGGCGAGGCACTTTGGCGCGAAGGGGGAGTCCCCCCCCAACTCGCTGTGCCTGATTTGCAACCGGAACTACGGCAACGAGTACGATTCCGCGAAGCGTCTGGCGCTGCACGTGGCCGAGAAGCACGCGTGAGTGTTGAGTTCTAATTTTAGATGCTTTTCAAACACGCGCGCATGAGCATGAAGTGGGCTTCGGTATGTGCGTGCTCGTCTCCTTCCTCGTGGGTTGCTAATCTTTCACGCTGTCGGGATGCTGCCGAGTCGAACGCGAGGGCAATGAGATCTAGATGTTTGTCCAAATAAAATAATCTCTTATTACGCAAGAGTTCCTTGTCGCGACCCAGCAGTATGCCTCCTTTTGTCTTGAATTGGCGTATCTGTCCGAGCTGGTAGTCATAATTCAATGTGCGGTTATCTTTGTTAGTAAACTTCGCTTCTATGAGTGTATATAACGCATGCACAATTTTGTAACATTCCCTTTTATTGTATGTTCTAATGGAATCTTGGAGTGTTTTTTTTGTAGCGTTCTTCCATATCCCTTTTCCTTCAATCAATTCATCTATTTCTGTATATTGTTGCGTCTCTGTTAACTTTGACATATTGTAACGCCCCACACACGTATATAACTTATTGTGGAAATAAAGTCGACGGCTTCTTTTATTAGTATGAATTCAAGTTGACAGGACGAGTGCCCACAGCCGACAGCCGAGCGAGAGCGCGAAAAATAGGATGATCCACATCTCGTGGTTGCAGGTCTTGAAGTTGCCGACGTCGGAGGGTTGAAAGTAGCAGACTTCGGGGCAGCTTTCCTGCTGTGCGTGACTGGTGGCGGGGTCCTCGTGTCCGTGTTTCCAGCCGTGATGCAGCAGCAAGAGGATGGCGACGATAAAGAATATGATTGACGCTGCGACGAGGAACATGCGCTTCGACGACGGAGGTTAAATATGGATAGCACGAGTCGGCGAAGTTGTTGTTGCTACAGCGAGATGCGCTGCAAACACGCATGCATGGCGCCCAATTCTGTGGGGAGTGTCCTCGGTCTCTTTTGAGATCCTGCTTCGTCTTTTACTTGGGCCTGCATGTCAGCCAGACTCTGCTGAAGCTGGAGTACCAGGACGCTGGCTGCTTCGAGTCTCGACGAGATGTCCGTTTGTGTCGGTGCAAGCGCAGCTGTCGCAAGTTTTGTCTCCAGTTGCTGAATAATTGCAGGCAGGGCCGTGTCTAGTTGTTGATGTCGTGTCTGGTACAGTAATACGCTGGCTTTTAAGTTTCGGCTACTACCTGCGTGTTCTGTGAAATCTTTCAATGCGCATGTGAGCAACGTTCCTAGATTCTTCAAAAAATATAAATGCATTTTCGTCAAGGGATTAGCGTGACCATCCCAGGACGTCGATATCTCGACTAAATAATCATGTGCGTATGTCAAATAATGGCACTCATTCATTGTCTCCAAGAGGAACTTAGTAGCAGTCGAAAAGAATGTTGCCGGATCCATGTCGATTGCAGACGGATCGTATATAAAATTTGACGTGGAGTACAAGAATAAAAAAATGTTCTGTTCGCTCGATAAAATAAACAAAAATATAAAATTTAAGAGTGTGCGGTATATTGAAAATTGTTCATATATACGAGAGATGGTTTTGTGTACTATGGGACCAAGGACTGAAGCACTGTTAAGAAAAAAAGAAGCCGATCGGCAAGAGGCGGCGCGAGAGGAAGCCAGGCGTCGTGAAGAGGAGGAAGACAGTCGTGCAGCCGGTGCACCGGCTGCTGGGAGGAGAAGTCATAGCGCAAAAGTGACGATGAAGTTTGACGGAGTAAATGAGGTCCTCCGAAGGACTAAGCAGGCTCTACGAACGGTCAAGGAACAAATGGTTGAGAACATCGGAAAGATGCGAACCGCCGATGCCGAAGCAAAGGTGGTACTCACTGCAAGGATGGCTGATATGAAGATCCAGAAGGCAAGGTTTGAGAAAGAAATTGAGCAGTTATCACTGCCGCTAAACGTAGACGATTGGGACGCAACCAAGGAGGAAATGGACGATTGGATTGTCGAGTGGCGCGAACGGGGCAGGAGAGCGTTGGAGGCAGACAAGGAGATGGCGATGTACATGGGTAGGAGATATGCTCTAGTAGATGAGCACAATGCTTTAGTGGTGGAGATGGGTCGAACAGGTCGTGTTAATGAGAAATTAATCGGGGTTATTAAGAGCATCGAATACATGGACAGGCAAATCAAGGAGTTTTTTCCGAAATTCGCGCAACTTTGTGAGACTCTTGAACATGCGGTTGTGCGCGCCCCGCTGCCCATACAAACTACAGCCGAAGTTGTGTTGCAGCATTTGAAAAGTCTGGGAGAAATAAGACAGGACGAGGAGAGCTTTTATGACGATGAGTCACTGAGGGGATTTGACAAGATGGCCCAGGACCTGTACAACATGATGTTAAATCACTTGTCGGATGTGAAGGTGCTATGCGATAAGCGCTTTGGTATAGAAAACCTCATGCAGAGAATTGCGAATCTCAAAGTGCCGAAAGGTCGCGCCAAGCCGAACGCGTTGCCGGAATTCAAGCGAGACTTACAGCGAATCGTTGAGTTTACGGCGCAGGATAAAAGTGCAGATCACGCGCAACTGTCGCGCCTGGTGGGTAGTCTGAAGGTCGCGGCGGAGGAGATTCAAACTGGAATTGGGCAGGGAATTGAGAATGCATCACAGCCGCTAACCGTAGACTTTTGGGACGCAAGCGAGGAGGAAATGGACGCGTGGATCGTCGAGTGGCGCAAACGGGGCGAACGGGCGTTCGAGTGGCACCATGAGCTGAAGGGGTACGTAGCGAAGAGATGCGCGGTAGAAGAAGAGAAACATAAATTCGAACTACAAACTGAGGCTATGGCCAAAACACGCGAGGATACCGTGAAAATCCAGGTACTTACTCGCAAATCAGCGCGGATGGCGGAGGAAATCCGCGATTTAAAAACTTCATTTGTGACTGGTGAAAATATACAACGGAAACGAGTTGTAGAGGCCCCGCCTTCGATACAAGAGCCCGTCAATAAGTGCATAGAGCTTATTTTCACGCTGGCGACCATCAGACAAAACTTTGTGATGCTGTACAGAAAGGCCACTCTGGATGAATTCGACGAGTGTGAAGCTTCGATCTACAGTCTGCTGTCGGATCACTTGCAGAACGTGGAGATGGCATGCGAGAAGGGCCGCAAGAAGACCAAAGAGCCACGTCCTCCCACGCTGAGAAATTCACCGTTTACAAAGTGGTTACATGTTAGAAGTAGTGTGAGGGATAAGGGGATTCGTTGGACGATGTGTGAGATGAACGTGACGATGGAGAATGGCAGGCCAGTAGAGAGAGTAACACGACAGCATTTTTTAGAGCTGGCAACGGGAGGGTCGCTTTTTGAACAGCTAGTGGCGCATGTGCCTTGGTACGAGTGGACCAGTCTGACGTCAAAGTCGTACATGCACGAGGGTAAAGAGAGGAGTGGGGAACGGGCGCCGGAGCTCGACTGGACGAAATCGTACCTTTTTACGGACGAAGACGACTGTCGAGAGGCGGTCAATGAGTTTGGCCGACGCATGTTGGGGCGGCCAGGGATGCGATCGTGCCAGTTGTATTTGTACCGCGACTCGCAAGGCGGTCGGGACCGACGCAGATGATGGTGAAGTGTGAATTTTGTGGATTGGAGATGGTATCAAACATGTAAATTTTAGTATATATGCGACGGGTTGGTCTGTGATGCCGCCCCGCAGAAGAGTGGATTTCTTGAAGGAAAATGCGCTTCGGGAGGAAGAAGAGATAAAGCGTACAGTACAGGAACTAGAAAAGCGTCTATTTGAGGAGGAAGAAGAAGTGGATGCAGAGGCAGACCGAAGTCAACGGCGGTACGTTATCAGGCAGAAATTTCTGGACGAGATTGCAGGTAAAATTGTAACGGTGGAAACAAAGTTGAAAGAAGCGATTATCAAGAGAGACAGCGACTATTTGTCGACGTTGCGAGGTGCATGGATGGAACTGAGCGAGAAGGTGAAGAATAAGGTGCTGAATTTTGAAGATGCAGAGATAAAGCGTACAGTACAGGAACTAAAAACGCGTCTACAGCGGGAGGAAGATGCCGTGCATAAAGACGCAGAGCGAAACCAAAAGCAGTACGTTATCAGGCAAAAATTTCTGAACGAGATTGCAAGTAAAATGAAAACGGTGAACGAAAAGTTGAATGAAGCGATTATTCCGAGAGAAACTGAGAAATTGTCGAGGTTACAATCTGCATGGTTGGACTTGAGTGAGTATTTGTTGAAAAAGGTGAAGATTTTTCAAGATTCTTTGTTGATTTTTGAAGATGTACAGATAGAGCGTACAGTACAGGAACTAAAAACGCGTCTACAGCGGGAGGAAGATGCCGTGAATGAAGACGCAGACCGAAGAGAAAAGCAGTACGTTATCAGGCATAAATTTCTGAACGAGATTGGACGTACAATTGAAACGGTGGATGAAACGTTGAATAAAGCGAGTATCCCGAGAGAAACTGAGAAATTGTCGAAGTTACGAGCTGCATGGGTGGAACTGGGTCAGAATGTGTCGAGAAAGATGAAGATTTTTCAAGATTCTAAGCTGGCGGAATCACAAGCCGAAAAAAATATTGGGAAGCATCTTGGAAGGAAGACTGAAGAAAAAATCAGGATGTATCAGAAACAGATCAGCGACGAAGAAGCGGCACGGGTCGAACGTGAGAATGGGGCCAACGCAGCAAAACAGCAGAGAATCGCCGAAATGCATGAAAATATTACGTTTTCCACGACGAAATCGAGGACTTACAAAGGAATGGCCGAGGAAACACGGAATGACAAAGAAAAGCTTTGGTTTTTGAAGTTACAAGTGGCGTATGGCGAAGAGGCCGTTAGGACAAAGCATGAACTGAAGGAATTAGAAAGTGGAGAAAAAGCATTTGTATGGAATATAAATAGACCGGATGTGAAAGCATGGATTGACGAGTACTGGAGACGGTGCCATACAGCCTATGTTCGGGACGAAATGATGAAGGTGCTCACCAGAGAGAGGTCGGAATTTATGGATACTAAACAAGAAATTATTGATAGGAGTGCTAGGTCTGGAGTGCGTACGCGTAATATGAATCAAGACATAGAGACTCTTGCAACAAAAGTGAATGAAGTGGATGAGAAGATAGATTATTTGTTGATTTCGGGAGTTGGAGGAGATGCAGATAAAGTGATTGTCGCTGCACCGCCAACTATAGAAATGGAAGCAAAGTCGATCCTGGGACGTTTTGAACTACTATTACTAACGAGAAAGGAGCATATAGAAGAAAGTCACGAACATATGAGTGATTTCGATGGAGTGTCAGATAATCTGATGCGTGACATGAAATCGCACTTACGGTATGTGGAGCGACAATATGATATACAAGAAAACGCAGGGCTCGATGTGATACAACAGGCTGCGGCGGGG
>JGI12421J11937_10000345_pt1 | contig 17798 bp, 20 predicted proteins | sample LakErihyJuly2011_2_FD_11937 | JGI IMG/M metagenome (IMG submission 11937)
TAATTTACTTTACCTTGATTCCTAGCTGTTTTAACTTTCTATAAAGATGGGTTCTTTCTACACCAGACACTTCTGAAAGTTTTACCATGCTCTGATCATCATTATTTAGGTGGTGTTTAAAATACATTCTTTCAAACTCATCGCGAGCGTCTCTTAGTGATTTATTAAAAATTTCATCCAACCCTTGATCATGACTACCTTTACTTTTTTTTGATGATTTGTTTTTATCATGTAAAAAATTAAATTGATTTGCAACGCGCTTAACATCTTCTGCGGTAATTTTTTCAAGCAAGCTAGTTTGCATTAAATTAAACACAAAGCTTTCTAACTCCTCTATATCGCCTAACCAATTCATAGCTCGCATCATATTTAAAGCAGCTACATCAAAAACTTTATAATCAGATTTGTCAGATTTTGTGAGATGCATTGTCAAAATAGATGAAGCTAATTCTGGAATATCTTCTTTATGCTCATTAATTGAAGGAAGTAATAATGAGCCAGGTAATAGTTCATTTAAAATACGCTCATCAAAATCAACATCCTCGGTCTGGGTAAGTGATTTTGAAGTTGCACAGACAATTCTTACATCATAATTAACCGCTTTGCTAATCAGTAAATTTAAGCCTTTTTGTTGAGATTTAGTCAAATGGGAAATTTCATTTAAAAAGATTGATCCACCTCTATGTTGATCAAGAAGATCAGCCGGCGCATTCGAAACAACTTCAAAGTCTTTTACATCAATCCAGGGTTGATTTTTTGGATGTAAGTATTGCGCACAAATTTTGGCGCAACCTCCTTGAGGGCCTACAAGAAGAAGTGGTGTTTTTAAGGAAACGAGTTTATCAAGTCTCTTTTTAAGGTCTTGTATCACATTACTCTTGCCAATGTTTAGTAAGTTAATTTCTATTTTTGGAAGATTATTTGCATACTTTAAAGCTTCATTGACTGTCTTTAAAAGCTTCTGAAGTGTAATAGGCTTTTCGAGGAAATCAAAAGCACCGATTTTAGTTGCTTCCAAAGCGGTATCAATTGTTCCATGACCTGACATCATGACAACTGGACTGGTAAGAAACTTTTCATTTACCCACTCCTTAAGGAGTGTGATGCCATCACAATCAGGCATCCATATATCTAGTAAGATCAAATCAGGCATTTTACTTTTTTTAAGCTCGCGAGCTTCTGTAGCATTTTCAGCTACAAAAATTTCAAAGCCCTCATCGATAAGAATATCCCTGAGCAATTCTCTTATGCCCAGCTCATCATCAACTACTAATATTTTTTTTATACTCATAATTATTTACTTTTAGATATCGGCAGTTGAATATTGATATTAGCACCACCACTTTTTATATTTTCTACAACAATAGTGCCCTCATGCTCTTCAATGATTTTTTTCACTATGGCCAAACCAAGGCCTGTGCCATGCGACTTCGTTGTGACGTATGGCTCAAATGCTTTTTTAAGTATATCTAGTGAAAACCCTGGGCCATTATCCTCAATGGATAAGATAAGATAGTTTTTATATTTATTTGTATTAATTTTAATACTCGGCTTTTTTGTATGATTTACCATAGCGTCTTGTGCATTCTGAATCAGATTTATAAGGACCTGTCTCATCATATTTATATCTACTTTTATTTTAGGCAACCCTTTTAATAATGTCGTTGTTATTTTAATCCCTGAATTTTCAAATAAATGAGAAATTTCCTTAATAGTTTCGTTAATATCTGTTAATTCTAGATTCAACTTAGGGGCCCGTGCATATTCGCTAAACTCATTTACCATAGTTTTCATTGCATCAACTTGATTAACAATAGTTGAAACAGCCTTATCTAGAATATCTGTGTCCTCTTTGTTTAATTTAGAGCCTAATTTATGCTTAATTCTTTCTGCTGAAAGTTGAATAGGTGTAAGTGGATTTTTAATTTCGTGCGCAAGCCTCCTTGCAACTTCCGACCATGCTGCATCTCGTTGGGCCTGAATCATCATAGTTATATCATCTATCATTAAGACATAGTTCTTAACCTTGTTTTGGGGGAGCGGTGTGATTTGTAGCGAAAGCACTTGATTATTTTTTTCATATTTAATTTCAAACTGCTTGATGATTTCAAATTGCTTCTTACTACTCGCACTTTAATTTCTTCTTGAATGCTCATAACAAAATTGTTTAATAATTTATTTTTATTTGAAATTGAAGTTATTAATTGATTTGTATTCTTAGATAAATCTACCTGCAAAATTTTAGAGGCGGCAATATTAAATGATTTTATTTCCATATCATCATTAATAACGATTACGCCCGAAGATAAATGAGCTAATACAGTTTCAAGATATGACCTAGCAGACTCGAGTCTTATTTGGTTATTTTCTGATGTTTGGGTAGCCTGGTCTAGCTGTCTTGTCATGCTATTAAAGGATCTTACAAGAACGCCTAACTCATCTTTACCCTTTTCAGGAAGCATGGTCTTAAAATTTCCTTTTGCAATCTTTTTAGTGCCTTCAGCGAGGAGTGCAAGTGGTTCTGATAGTTTTCTACTAAGCAGAAAACCGATAGCGACAGCAGTCAAAATAGCAAGCATAAGTACAAGCGTTAAGGTAATCGAAAAAATGACTTTCAATGAATCTCGACTATATGAAAGCTTCTGATAGTCTTGGAATACATCCTGTACTGACTCAGCTAGAGTCGTCAAAGAGTCTGGGACTGGTTGTAAAATTTGTAAAATTAATCTTTCGTTTGAGATTGCAGCTCCATTAATTGGTGCCAAAACTCTCAAATAAAGACCTTTATTTTTTATCGGCTCGATTTTTCCGTAGATATTATTTTCTGCCTGCTTCAATTGTATTAATGTCGGCAAAGCAGGTAAAAATGATTCTGCATCATTGCTTGACACAGCAATAATTTTTCCTTGGTCAGAAATGATTGTGGCGTCTTGGACACCTGTTTTTTCTCGAAGGTCACTAAGTGCGGCATATTGAGATGTCGTAGGCATTGACGAGAGCGTTAATGCCATGCGCCCTGCCTTTAATTCTAGATCAGTTAACATAATGTCTAATGCTTTCTGCCCGAGCTTCAAACCACCATCTAAGGCTGATTCAACTTTGACGTTAAACCATGACTCAATTGAACGCGTTAGGAAATTAACTGAAACTAAATAGACAATTAAACCTGGTATAACTGCCATAAGGGTAAAGGAAATAACAAGACGCATGGATAAACGACTTCCCATTACGTCTTTTTTAATATTTCTAAATAATTTCTTAATCTGATTTGCAATAATTGCAATCAAACTCAAAATAAAAATGCCACTTAATATAAGAACAACTGTATAGGAGCTGCCTGAAATAAATTCAGAACTTGAACTTGCTTTTGACAAAAGAAATAAGAGTGACGCACCAACTAAAGTAGCAATGGCAATCAGATATCTCATTTTTTATTTACGAACGTCCATTGAAATTGTTTAGAAGCTAATTGCCACTCTTGATTGCTGGTTATATCTGCTTGAAGCTGTTTTGGTAATTTAGTCTGATCTAATTTAACTTGAAGATAAGCCGAGTACTTTTCAGTGTCATCAATCTGTGATTTATCAAAAATACGCCAATTTTTTATTTTTTTAAGCTCATTTTTTGCCTGAGTTAAATTATCAAAAGCAATAAGGCGATTTTCAGACTCAGTGAGAGTAAATTGTTTTGATAGCGCATGGTATGTTAATAGAATTTCTTTTGTTTTTTTAGTGACTTCCTCATCAAACCAATATTTTCTGGGCTTTTTTAGCTCAAATTCAATAATAAAATTAATAGGAATACCTTTTTTTATGGCTTCATCTAAATCATCATTAAAAGATAAATCAAAATCAGCATTTAAAAAATATGCTTCGAATTGGCTATTGATTTCAGCAGTTTTGATAATCAAGCTATTATCGGACGCAATAGTAGATGAAGAAAAAAACAAGATCATCCAAAAGCTAAAGAAAATGCTTAATTTAATTTTTTTCAAGCAATGCATAAAAGAATCCGTCATGGTTTTCGCTTGGTATTAATTGATTCTCATATTTGCTATATTCTGAATCAACAGACCATTTTACTTCTTTTGCGTCTATATGTTCTTTAATAAAACGATCAATAACCTTCTGATTTTCGCCATTAAAGATAGAGCATGTCGCGTAAAGTAATTTACCACCCTTTTTTAATAGCTGCCACATAGCTTCAAGCATAGCCTCTTGTTGTTTAGCAAACATTTCAATATCGCGAGGCCTTCTTAACCATTTAATGTCTACGTGACGCCTTACTACGCCGGATGCAGAACATGGGGCGTCTAGTAAGATACGATCAAATAATTTTTCATTCCACCATGTATTTACTGCGGTTAAATCTGAACATTTTAAATGCGCGTGAAGATGCAATCTCTCCAAATTTTCCTTTACTTTATATAGGCGATCTTTTTGGTGGTCAATAGACACTAATTCAATATCTGCTATTTCTAGCATATGGCCAGTTTTCCCTCCGGGCGCACTGCATGCGTCAAGACAAATCTGGCCATCCTGCAAATCTAAAAGTTTTGCGGCAAGTTGCGCACCAAAGTCTTGGATAGAAACTTCGCCATCCATAAATCCGGGTATTTTTTCTACGGCAGTAGGCTGAGTCAGCTCTAATGCAATATTTCCCAGCACTCGATACGAAATCGCTTCGGACTTAAGTTTTTCTTCATATTGCTTAAGGTTAGTTTTTCGTTCGTTAATTCTCAATATTAATGGTGGATGCTTGTTTCCATTCAACAATATACTTTCCCAGTCCTTGGTGTAATTTTCTTTAATAAGATTAATCCACCATGAGGGGTATGAATAAAAAGCCGCTTCATCATTTTTTAATTCTGTTTGTAATTTTTCTTTCTGACGAATAAAGTTTCTTAGCACTCCATTTACAAAAGAACCTGCCCAGGATTTATTAATGAATTTAGCTGCTTCTACAGCTTCATTAACCACTGTAAAATCTGTGGATTGGTCATGATTCAATTGAAACAAAGCAACACAAAGTAAAGCTTCAATTTTTTTATTTGTTATTTTTTTATTAATAAGTTGCTGAATAAAAAATTGATTTTCACCTAAGAACCGAATGGCACCATATGCCAAAAAAATCGCAACTGATTTTTGTTGGGGTGTAATATTCTGATGATGATCGAAGCGTCTTTCAAAAACTTGATTTAAATTATGTCCTTTTATAACTTCAGACACACAATCCGCTGCAATAAGTTGGGAGTGATACAAAATAGTTACGACTTAAAGACGTCTCCCAGTATAGGCCGGTGACCTAAAATGAACTCTTTGGCTTTAAGTCTTTTGCCTCCAGGCATTTGAAGCTCTTTAATTGATAAAACACCTTCACCACATTTCACATGAATAAATTCATCAAGCTTTATAATTTGGCCTATATTGGCATCTTCATTAGTATCTATAGCAACTTGAGCCTCCCAAATTTTACAAACAGCTTCACGATATTCTGTTTGTGCGACTGGAAACGAATTAAATGCTCTGACTTTTCTAGCAATTACTAAAGCGGAGTCATGCCAATTAATTTTTGACTCTTCTTTAGTTACTTTTTCAGCATAAGTTACATTGACTTCATTTTGAGGTGAAGATTGAAGCTCGCCTTGCTTAATTAATTCATCCATGACTTCTGTCATTAGATTAGCGCCTAATATTGAAAGTGTTTTTGTTAATTGCTCAGTTGTATCTTTTTCGCTGATTTGAATTTCAGCTTTTTTTACCATGTCGCCCGCATCCAATTTTTGAACTACGCGCATAATTGTGACTCCGGTTGTCTTATCGCCTATCAAAATAGCACGATGAATTGGAGCGGCACCTCGCCATCTTGGTAATAGTGACGCATGTATATTAAAACAACCCAAAGAAGGCAGGTCGAGAATGGCTTGGGGAATAATAAGTCCATAAGCTGCCACAATCATTACATTGAAATCAATTGCTGCTAAAGCCTCATATGATTGTTTGCTTTTTAATTCTGAAGGCTGATAAACAGGGATGCTTAATTCATTTGCTTTAAGCTTGACAGGGCTCGGCTGAAGCTTCAAGCCTCGGCCTGATGGCCTGTCGGGCTGAGTTAAAACACCAACCACCTTATAATCTTTATCATAAAGAGCCTGCAATGCTGGAACAGCAAAGTCAGGTGTGCCAGCAAAAATAATTTTCAAGTGATTCACGATACAGATGTCGCTAAATTAAACATTAACCAAATGCTCTTTAGCACGTTTTTTCATTTTTATTTTAATGCGATTGCGTTTTAATGGTGACAAGTACTCTACAAATACCTTGCCTAGAAGATGGTCCATTTCATGCTGTATACAGACAGCCAGCAAACCGTCTGCTTCAAGCTCAAAAGATTTTCCCTCTCGATCAAGCGCTTGAACTTTAATATGTTCGGCACGCTTCACTGATTCAAATACATCAGGCACTGATAAACAGCCTTCTTCATATACTTGCTGTCCTGATGATTCAATAATTTTAGGATTAATAAAAATCTTTAAATTATCTTTTGTTTCAGAAATATCCACCAAAATTAATTGAAGATGACGATCAACTTGAGTTGCGGCTAATCCTATGCCGGGGGCAGAATACATGGTTTCCGCCATATCATCGATAAGCTTCCTAATGGAGTTATCCACAACCTCGATTGGTTTTGCAATAGTATGCAGTTTTGGGTCAGGATAATTTAATATATTTAAAATTGCCATAAATGTTGATTATTTTATTTATTGCTGATAACTTGTCTTAAAGGCATAAACGCCTTAAATTTATTAGACATATTAAGAATATTATACTTTGCTAATAGCTCAATTACCTGACTCAAGTTCATTTAGCCTTCACTTACTTCTAAGTAATTTTTCATTCACTATCGTAAAGGAATCTTTATGCTAGAACTGCTTATCTATATGTTTGAAAATTATCTGAGCACCCAAAATTTGCCTGACTTCAAAAGCATAACTGCAGAGCTCGAAGCTGCCGGATTTGATAATCAAGATATTGAAAATGCCTTTACTTGGTTTAATCAGCTAAAAGCGATGACAAATGCTATCCCTGTAAAAAATAATGCTTGGTCTTCATTAGGGTATCGCATGTACTCAGAAAATGAACAAAAAAAGATCAGCGCTGAAAGCTTAGGTTTTGTATTATTTCTAGAGCAAGCCAAGGTGCTTGACCCAAATGAACGAGAAATTATCCTTGATCGCGCTATGGCTCTCAAACAAGAGCATATTAATATCGAGGAAATGCGCTGGATTGTAATGATGGCGCTTTGGAATGAAGGTCGAGAAAAAGACTTTTTATTTATAGAAGATGCAATCTACCAAGATCACAACTTAGTTTTACACTAAGTACCTTCTATATTTTTAATGATGCGGGTAATAATGCCTGCTTGATTTAACGTGTAAAAATGTAAGCTCGGCACGTCCCATTCAATCAACGTTTCACAAAGTTCAGATACCACATCTACGCCGTATGATCTTAATGAAGGTAAGTCGTCCCCGTAGCTCTCTAATTTAATTCTTAGCCAACGAGGAATTTCTGCACCACAATTAGACGCGAAGCGAGCCAATTGCTTAATGTTATATATTGGCATAACGCCTGGCACAATTGGGATGTTGATATCTGCAATCAAGCATTCATCCATAAATCTAAAATATGCGTCAGCATTGAAAAAGAATTGTGTGATAGCCGAGTTAGCTCCTGCATCCACTTTATTTTTAAAGTTTTGAATGTCCGTTTGTGATGAGACTGCTTCAGGATGATATTCAGGGTAGGCCCCTACTTCAATATGAAAATAATCATTGGTTTCTTGTCGAATAAAACTTACCAATTCATTAGCATGTTTAAACTCTCCTCTCGACACTGCACCATGTGGCACATCACCTCTCAAGACTACAAGGTGCTTAATATTATGTTGCTGATAGAGATCGAGTAAAGTTTTAATTTCTGCTTTTGTCGATGAAATACCTGAAATATGAGGTACCGCATTAAAGCCTTCTTGTTTTATTTCTAATACTGTTTCAAGCGTCAGATCTCGCGTAGAACCCCCTGCACCGAATGTCACCGAGTAAAATTCGGGCTTAAATGCAGAAAGTTGCTGACGCGTATCTTTTGAGTTTTTTATACCTTCCGGTGAACTGGGAGGAAAAAACTCAAAACTGTAAGAAATTTTCCTAGGCATGATTAATAACGATACTGCTCAGGCTTGTAAGGTCCTTCTTCTTTAACGCCAATATACTTAGCCTGTTCTTCTGATAAGTTTGTAAGTTGAGCATTTAATTTTTTCAATTGCAAGCGAGCAACTTTCTCATCCAAATGTTTTGGTAAGGTATATACACCAACTGGATATTTCTCAGAGTGCGCAAATAATTCAATCTGAGCAATCGTTTGATTCGCGAAAGATGAGCTCATCACATAACTTGGATGCCCTGTGCCACATCCTAAATTCACGAGCCTACCTTTTGCAAGCAAGATGATTCTTTTACCGTCTTTAAAAATCACGTGGTCAACTTGCGGTTTAATTTCTTCCCATGTGCAATCGTTTAAAGATGCAACATCAATTTCATTGTCAAAGTGGCCGATATTACAAACGATCGCTTGATGTTTCATACGCGACATATGGTCGCGAGTAATTACATGATAATTGCCAGTGGCTGTTACAAAAATGTCAGCATGTTCAGCAGCATAATCCATGGTCACGACTCGGTACCCTTCCATTGCAGCTTGAAGTGCGCAAATAGGATCAATTTCAGTGACCCATACTTGTGCAGACAAAGCGCGAAGTGCTTGTGCTGAACCTTTGCCTACATCACCGTATCCAGCCACAACAGCTACCTTACCTGCAATCATCACGTCCGTTGCACGTTTAATAGCGTCTACTAGAGATTCGCGGCAGCCATAAAGATTATCAAATTTAGATTTAGTCACTGAATCATTGACATTAATTGCAGGGAAGGCCAATTTACCTTCTTTGTGCATTTGATATAAACGATGAACGCCTGTTGTCGTCTCTTCAGTCACCCCTTTAATGTGTTTAAGCCTTTCAGAATACCAATGAGGGTCTATTGCTAACTGTTGCTTGATTGAATTAAAAAGTGAAACTTCCTCTTCGCTTGATGGCTTAGAAATCAATGCAGCATCTTTTTCAGCGCGCGTACCTAAGTGAAGAAGTAAAGTTGCATCGCCACCATCATCTAGAATCATATTGGTATAGCCGCCATCGCTCCATTCAAAAATACGATGCGTATATTCCCAATATTGATCAAGCGTTTCACCTTTAAAAGCAAAAACAGGCGTCCCACTTTTAGCTATCGCTGCCGCTGCATGGTCTTGCGTTGAATAGATGTTGCAAGATGCCCATCTCACCTCAGCCCCCAAATCCTTGAGGGTTTCAATAAGCACTGCTGTTTGAATCGTCATATGGAGTGAGCCGCTAATGCGCGCACCTTTTAATGGTTTTACTTTTGAATATTCTTCACGAATAGCCATGAGGCCTGGCATTTCAGTCTCTGCAATGGCGATTTCTTTTCGGCCAAAGTCAGCCTGATTAATATCGGCAATAAGATAGTCTTGTGTATTTAAATTTTGGTTAGTCACTGTATTCATTTTAAATTCCTTTTGAATGCTAAGTGACCAGCTGGGATGTTTCGGTATCCACCAACATCCCGTGACTGGCACGGTTATAAATTGGTGAACGCCGTTTACAAGTAAACTTGTAATCTGAGCCTGGGATTTTATGAAAAAATCTCGCAGCGTTCCTCAGAAGGAGTGCATTATAAATTAAAAGTACGAATGGTTCAAATACTTAAAAAATCTAGAAATTAACTTGCTGATTTAAGGATTTGAGCTTTATCTGCTGCTTCCCATGAAAATTCTGGCTCGTCACGGCCAAAATGCCCATAAGCCGCTGTTTTCTTATAAATGGGACGTAATAAATCAAGCATTTGCACAATGCCTTTAGGTCTTAAATCAAAATGCTCAAGAACTAATGTGGTCAATTTGTCGTCTGCAATCTTGCCTGTGCCGTAAGTTTCCACCATAACTGAGGTCGGTCTTGCAACGCCAATCGCATATGAAATTTGAACTAAGCAGCGAGAGGCTAAGCCTGCTGCCACAATATTTTTAGCCACATAGCGCGCAGCGTATGCTGCTGAACGATCAACTTTGCTCGGATCTTTTCCTGAAAAAGCCCCGCCACCATGAGGTGCAGAACCGCCGTAGGTATCTACAATAATTTTACGCCCAGTAAGCCCACAATCGCCTTGGGGCCCTCCAATGACAAATCGGCCAGTAGGATTTACAAGATACTTGATGTCGCCTTTCATAAGCTCTTTAGGCAAAATAGGCTTAATAATTTCTTCAATCACTGATTCGCGAATGGTCTCGAGTGACACCTCTGGGTCATGCTGCGTTGATAGCACAACTGTATCAATCGATTGAGGCTTATGGTCTTTATACTTTAAAGTGACTTGTGCCTTAGCATCCGGACGCAGCCAAGGAAGTCTGCCGTCTTTTCTTAAATAAGACTGTCTTTCCATTAAACGGTGAGATAGCCAAATAGGCATAGGCATCAACTGCGCTGTTTCATCACAGGCATAACCAAACATTAAACCTTGATCACCTGCACCCTGATCTAATGGGTCATCTAAAGCGACATCCACACCATGAGCAATATCAGGTGACTGCTTGTCATAGGCAACAAGAACAGCACAGCCTTTATAATCAATGCCGTAATCCGTATTGTCATATCCAATGTAACGAATCGTATCGCGGGCAACCTTGATGTAATCCACATTAGCTGTCGTGGTGATCTCACCTGCTAATACAACAAGCCCTGTATTTGTTAGTGTTTCAGCTGCAACACGAGCAGTAGGGTCTTGCTCTAAAATAGCATCAAGAATCGCATCGGATATCTGATCAGCTACTTTATCTGGATGACCTTCGGAAACAGATTCCGAAGTAAATAGATGCTCGCTCATAGTTTTTTCCAAGTTCTAAATTACGTAAAGCGTTTAGAATAGCAAAATATCGCGTTTAAAGACAATTATGCTTTCAAGACTATCCTTATTTTTCATTGCTGTATTCTTTCAGTTACCTCTCTTTATCTTGCATGGATTAGGAGAGTTATTAGGTCTTGTTGCTTATCAATTTGATCGTCGGTTTAAAGAGCGAATAGATGCTAATTTAAAACATGCTTTTATTTCATCCGATGAAAATAATTTAAAAAAACTTACACAATTATCGGTCCGAGAAATTGGCAAATGTCTTACGGAAGCCCCTGCAATTTGGTTTAACTCACCTCAAAAGAATTTTCGCTGGGTCAAACAATGTTACCGGATGGCAGCATGTTGAAACTGCTCTCAAAAAGAAAAAGGGTATTATTTTTTTAACGCCTCATTTAGGCTGTTTTGAAATTACTGCTCAGTACTACGCGCACTTTCACCCCATCACTGTTCTATTTAAGCGTCCAAAACTAAACTGGCTTGCAAATATTGTTTTATCTGGAAGACGTCATTCCCAAGTTCATCTTGCTGAAGCTAACCTCCATGGCGTTAAGCAATTAATGCAAGCATTAAAAAAGGGCGAAGCAATTGGCGTATTACCTGATCAAGTTCCTAATGAAGGCCAGGGCGTATGGGCTCAATTTTTTAATACGCCCGCCTATACCATGACGCTTGTTTCTAAACTTGCAGAATCTTCGAACGCAACTGTTCTCATTGGTTTTGGCCATAGACTTACGCGTGGCCGGGGATATGACGTCTATATTGAGCCCTTAGGTCAAGACCACTCCCCCCAAGGCATTAATGATCGGCTCGAGATGCTCATTCGAAAATATCCAACACAGTATCTTTGGAATTATCAGCGATTTAAAAAACCAAACAAATAAGAGACAATCATTGTATGAAACTTCATTTTACAAAAATGCATGGAATTGGTAATGACTTTATAGTGCTCGATCATACAAAGTCACCATTCAAGCTATCTAAAGATGTGATTCGATCCTTGTCTCATCGACAACTCGGCATTGGGTTTGATCAGCTTCTCGTTGTTGAGAATACATTACTCGAAAACGTTGATTTCAAATATCGTATTTTTAATCAAGATGGCGGCGAAGTTGAGCAATGTGGCAATGGTGCGCGTTGTTTTTATCGATTTGTAAAAGATAAGCACTTAACGCATAAGCAATCCATTCGCGTAGAAACAAAATCGGGGGTCATTGAACTCACTGAAGATAATGAGCATATGATTGAAGTAAATATGGGTGAACCTATTTTTAATACTAAACTTATTCCATTTATTTCAGATGTCGAAAAGGATGAATATCCCATTTCAATAGATTTACCTCATCAAAAAGAAACCATAAATATGGCAGTATTATCCATGGGTAATCCTCACGCAGTGATCACTGTAAAAGACACCCTTCAAGCTCATGTTGAAACATTAGGTGCTTATTTGGAATCACATGCACTTTTTCCAAAACGCGTTAACGTTGGATTTATGGAAATTGTATCGCCCCATCATATTCGTTTGCGTGTTTTTGAAAGAGGTGTAGGTGAAACACTTGCCTGCGGAACAGGGGCATGCGCTGCAGCAGTATCAGGGATCAAACGTCATTTACTTATATCACCAGTGAAGGTTGATATGCCTGGCGGGTCGTTATCCATCGATTGGAAAGGATCTTCATCTCCTGTAATGATGAAAGGCCCGGCCGTCAGTCTTTATGAGGGAGACATTGAGATCACTTAAAACTTATGGAACATAATCACTTCCAAAAAAGCTATATCGATTACCTTACCTTTGAAAAAGGTCTTAGCAGCAACTCAATTAAAAGTTACGTGCATGATCTTGCCCAGCTTGTAGTCCTTATTGAGCATGATCGTTTTGAATCCTTCACTATCCAAGACATCAGACGTGCAAGTGCTAAACTAAATAGCCAAGGACTCCATGGCAAATCAATCGCACGTATGTTATCCGCATGGCGAGGATTTTTTAATTACCTAATTGAGCGCCACCAGTTTAAAGAAAACCCCGTCAAAGATGTTCATGCACCTAAGAGCGCTAAGACATTGCCGCAAACTTTATCGATTGAGCAGATAGTTAAACTCGTTTCGATTGATGACACCTCATTATTAGGGCTCAGAGATAAAGCCTTTTTAGAATTATTTTATTCATCCGGATTACGTTTAAGTGAAGTAGTGAATGTCAATATCAACGATCTCGATCTTCAAGAAGGCATCATCACTGTCATAGGTAAAGGCAATAAAACGCGTATGGTCCCCATAGGCCAAAAAGCTATCCATGCCATTCAATCTTGGATTGAAAAACGTGGGCTATCAAAACAGAAGATAAATCGGTGGATGCTTTATTTATTACCGAACGAGGAAAACGTATGTCAGCCCGAGCTATTCAGTATCGCATTCAAATGTGGGCTATCAAGCAAGGTATTGATAGCACCGTTCACCCTCATTTATTAAGGCATAGTTTTGCCTCACACGTGTTGCAATCCAGTCAAGATTTAAGGGCTGTTCAAGAAATGTTAGGTCATGCCAATATCAGTACCACACAAGTTTATACCCATCTAGACTTTCAGCATCTTGCAAGTATTTACGATAAAGCACATCCAAGAGCCAAAAAGAAATAGTGATGTATTTAATTTATTTATCCGCTATTGACGCACTTCAATTCTTTAAACTATAGTGAAGGTATGGAAGCACAACTCATCGCATTAGAAAAAAAAATTAAGCAACTCATTAGCTTAATTGAATCTGCTCAGGGAAAAAATAAGGGGCTTGAAACCCGACTTGCATCGACCGAAGCAACACTTACAAAACTTCAATCCAATATGAAAGAGGCAAGTCTTCGTCTCGAAAAAATGATGAAGCAACTTCCTGAGAATAATCGATGAGCTCAAAAAATATTACTGTCACTATCATGGCGCGTGAATTTATCGTTGCTTGTCCAGAAGGCCAAGAAAAAAGTTTATTAGATTCCGTGCAATATTTAAATCAGAAAATTGATCTCATCGAATCTCAAGGCTCTATTGTAGGGATCGATCGCATTATCATCATGGCAGCACTTAATATCACCAATGAACTTATTAATCAAAGCCCTTCTGATGATTTAAGCTTATCTCAATTCCGCCATAAAATTTCATCGATTGAACATCAAATCGACGAAGTGCTTGCACAAAACTAAAGATCTGCCTATTCTTCTACTAAATATTGCGATGAGCATGTTTGTTTTTTTAAGTGTTGCTTAGGCTAATAATTCCTTGAACTAGTCTATAGCATCGGTTTTAGCTCATCAGGTTGCGGTGTGAGCGATCTAAATTGGGTGCTCTTTTAAGACACCCTTGGCGATTGCACCTAATGCACCTTAGGCTTTTACCCCTTGAACCTTTGGTTCAGGATGCTGGTCTAGGCAACACTTAAGAAAATCAACACAGCTCTTTTATCAATTTTATATTTGACTTAAAAAAACTATGCGTTATTGGCTCATGAAATCTGAACCATCTGATGTGTCTATAGATGATTTGGCAAAGCTTCCTAAACAAACCATTGATTGGTACGGCGTTAGAAATTATCAAGCAAGAAACTTTATGCGAGATTTAATGAAAGTGGGTGATCTTGCATTTTTTTATCACTCAAATTGTGATGTCCCTGGGATTGCCGGTGTTGTTAAGGTAAGTCAGTTAGCTTATCCGGATCGTTTTCAATTTCAAAAAGGTCATAAGTATTTTGACCCCAAATCCACACCTGAAAATCCACGCTGGCTCAATGTAGATGTAACCCTTGTTAAAAAAACAAATTTATTAAGTCTAAAAGAACTAAGGGAGTTTAAAGCGCTAGAAAATATGCGCATATTGCAAAAAGGAAATCGTCTCTCAATTACACCGGTTTCAGAAGATGAGTGGAAATTTATTGAGAAATATTTGAAATAAAAAAAGCCCAATACATATTGGGCTTTTAAAAATGAAAAAACTATTTTTTATTTAACGGTATCTAAACTACCCATAGCTTTTGGATAAACAACAATACCCCACGGAATTTCTTTATTTGGAATCCGCTTAGTCACTTCTAATTTATCTGCGTCAATGACAAGCACTTCATCAGATTTTCCGCAAGCAAGTAAAATATCTTTGTCATCTGGTGAAAAACTAAAATGCCAACAGCGTCGACCCGTTGGAATATCTTTAATTTTCTCAAAGTTAGCGGTGTCATACACTTCTAATGTTTTTGCTTTTGAAGTTGCGACAAATAAACGCTTACCTTCTCGATCAAAACTAACGCCATATGGCGATTCTCCTGTCGCCACAGTTTTAAGATGTTTAAATTGACTGTCTAAGACAATGAAGTTATTTCCATACTCCAGAGTAGCCACATAATACTTTCCATTCGGCGACACTTTAATGCCTCGTGGACGATCTCCGTATTTTTTAGTTGAAATCGTTTTTAATAATTTACCATTACTGAAGTTATGCACTGTGATTGTATTGTCAGCCTCGTTGGTCACAATAATTTCTTTTCCACTTTTACTAAATTCAATACCTTCTGTTTCAGGGCCACCGATAATATCTCTAACTTTTTTACCCTTTACTAAATCAACCACTGCAATACGCGCAGGGATTTTTGGTTCATCTTTATCATCATCTTCTTTGCCGGCCACAGGTGGTTTACCAGTCGACGCTGGCTCGGTTGACACAAAAACTTGTCCTTTAAATACACGAACAAATTCTGGATTTTTACCAACTGAAATATGTTTCACAAATTGATTCGTTTTTAAATCGAACACAGACAAATTTTCATCATCTTTATTTGCAGTAATTAAATAATGGCCGTCTTCCGTGATACCAATACCGCGTGGATTTTTAGCCTGAATATCGATTGAGTCTTCTGTTTCCATAGTGTTTAAATTAATAACACTGACACCGCCTTCTTGATTGGATACATAAGCCTTACCTCGATCTTCAGCATTTGCTATCAAAGATGAAATAAGTAATCCCAATACGACAACTGATTTTATAACCTGCATTCGTTTCTCCTAAAATATTTTACTTTTTATTATTAAATACTTATTCACAATCTTCCAGGGGTTTTCTCCCTTTAACGCCTCATGAAAATAACGAAGCATTAACCTAAGAAAAGTTTATAGGCTGGATTATCTGTTTCATCCCAGAAGGGATAGCCCAATTGATTCAAAAAGACTTCAAAATTAATCTCATCTTCTGGCGGCACTTGCATGCCAACTAAAACACGACCGAAGTCAGCACCATGATTGCGGTAATGAAATAAACTGATGTTCCAATTGTGTCCCATCGTCTCTAAAAATTTCATGAGAGCGCCTGGCTTTTCTGGAAATTCAAATCTAAAAACCATTTCATTCTTAGCTTGGGGTGAGTGTCCGCCTACCAGGTGTCTTAAGTGAAGTTTTGCCACCTCATTATTTGTGAGATCAATGGTAGGCAAGCCTTCCTTATCGAGCATAGCTTTAATCTGTGATGGCTCGTCTTTGTCATTGGTTGCAAGACCGACATAAATATGTGCTTGCTTAGGATCTGAAAAACGATAATTAAATTCAGTAATATTGCGCTGGCCTAATAACCTACAAAAGTTTTTAAAGGCTCCTGGAGTTTCAGGTATGGTGACTGCAAGCACAGCTTCTCTTTTTTCACCAATCTCAGCTCGCTCGGCTACAAAACGTAAACGATCAAAATTCATATTAGCGCCCGATGCAATGCCTACCAAAGTCTCATCTTTTAAATTATGTTTCTTGATATAAACTTTCATACCTGCAACCGATAAAGCGCCTGCTGGTTCTAAAATAGACCGCGTATCCTCAAAAACATCTTTAATGGCAGCGCAAATGGCATCGTTATCCACCACAATCATTTCATCGACGTAAGCCTGACAAAGTGGGAAGGTCACTTGGCCTACTTCTTTCACAGCTGCGCCATCAGCAAAAAGCCCTACTTGATCCAGCACCACACGCTTGCCTGCTTTTAAAGATAAGCTCATAGCTTCTGCATCTTTGGCCTCAACACCGATCACTTTAATTTCAGGTCGCATCGCTTTGATATAAGTTGCCATGCCTGCAAGAAGGCCGCCGCCGCCAACACAGCAAAAAATTGCATGAATCGGTTTTTTAAAGTCATCTAAAATTTCTTTAGCGATCGTTCCCTGCCCTGCAATTACGTCTGGATCATCGTAAGGATGCACAAAAGTGAGGCCCTCTTTTTTCTCAATCTCAAGCGCATGATGGTAAGCATCTGAATAAGAATCGCCCCATAGCACCACTTCAGCGCCACGATGTTTTACAGCATCAATTTTAATGAGGGGGGTTGTAGTCGGCATGACGATCACAGCGCGACATCCTAGTTTTTGTGCACTTAACGCAACGCCTTGTGCATGATTGCCCGCAGAAGCTGTGATGACGCCCTTGTCTAGCTGCGGTTTAGATAAGCCCGCCATCTTGTTATAGGCGCCGCGTAGTTTAAATGAAAAGACAGGTTGCAAATCTTCCCGCTTTAAGAAAATCTGATTATGAAAACGACTTGAGAGATGTGTCTGAAATTCAAGTGGTGTTTTCTTTGCCACGTCATATACGCGCGCCTCATTAATACGTTTTACGTAGTCATTCTTCATATGCTAATTTTCAAGAGTCNCCNTGGCGTGTATAGTAGATGTTAAAGCATCATTATAAATAAAATATAAGGGTTTAAGTAAAAATGGCNTTCACGCAAGACGAATTAAAACAACANGTTGCAAA
>JGI12421J11937_10000347_pt1 | contig 17714 bp, 16 predicted proteins | sample LakErihyJuly2011_2_FD_11937 | JGI IMG/M metagenome (IMG submission 11937)
GAGGTTGATTTTAGCCAGGAAAATACACTGTTTTTTGACTCGACAAAGTGTCAATTCCCCTTGCTGATAAGAACTTGGGAAGCCGCGGATAAAATGCAAGCTCTTGGATTAAGTGGCCATAAAAAAATTAGTGATATTTTAACAGATAAAAAAATTAATACAAGCGAGAGGAAATCTCAATTGGTGTTATTAGATGCAAACAAATCTATTATGGCTCTATTGCCAAGCACCTGTAGCGAAGCACACAAAATTAGTCAGGAAACCACGCAGGCTTTGGCAATTTATTTAAAATACCATTAAATTTGTATCAAACATAAACTTAATTATACTCAATACATGAAAAAAATCTTTTTACTATTTTCCATTATTGTACTTCATCTTGATCTACTAAAATCTGAATGTGTTTTAGTTCCTCTGAGCCTTGAGACCAGAGTTAGTCCTTCTACTTTAATTGTTGAAGCAAAAGTAAACGCACAAATTTCTTATTGGAATGCAGACCATAGTATGATTTTTACCTCCCATGAATTGCTTTTAAGTAGCGTTTTCAAAGGTTCGGAGCTTCTTAAAGCAAACAAGATTAACATCATAACTTTGGGGGGTCAAGTTGGAGATAAAGCGGTTAAGGTTGAACCAGAATTGGAATTAGAATTAGGAGACATAGGTATATTTCTATTGGTTCAAAAAGATGGAGAATGGGTGTCAGAAAGTGGGCCTCAAGGATATATTAAAATCGACAAGTATACAGGCACTGCAAGTGATATCTTTAATATCTACCCAGCTTTTTCAATTCAAAATAAAATCAAAACCATAACCAAACTGCCAAACCTTGATATTAATAGTCTTTTAACAAAAGTTACAATCAACAATAAAAGAGCAACGCCAAGTGTAAGTTCAATTTCTCCAAAAACTTTATCATCTGGAACCTCTACGGTTTTAACCATTAAAGGTTTAAATTTTAAACCAACAAAAGATACCAGCAGTGTGCAATTTAAAAATGCAGACGACGGCGGTGCCAGTTATATAAAAGCCCTAAAAAGAGATTTTATTTCTTGGTCTGATACGATGATTAAATTAATCGTTAGAACAAAAGCAGGTACAGGCAAAATAAGATTGGTAATTGCCGGCAATGGCATCACCACATCAACAGACACCTTAAAGGTCTCTTTCGCCCATTTAAACGTTGTAAGTGGGGATTCTATTGGCTATGAAACACAGCAAATTGGCATGAATAGCAGCAATGGTATCACATGGAAAATGAATCAAAGATTTTATGATTCTGCTGGCGCAAGGGGCGCATTTATAAGAAGTTTAGAAAGATGGCGCTGTGGTACTTTTATTAATTGGGACACATTAGGACATGTAAGCCATAGTGCAATTAAACCCGATGGTGTAAATATGTGTGCTTGGGATACCTTAAACAACATGCCGAATGGTGTTTTAGCGCAATGTTTTAGCTATTGGTCAGGCTGCTTTAATCCAGGACTTAAATGGTTCGTAAATGAATTGGATATTCGTTTTAGAATTAGACCTACAAATACCACCAACTGGACCTATGGCACAACCCAAGCCACAAGCAATCAATTTCACTTTGAATCGGTTGCTACCCACGAACTTGGCCATGGTCATCAAATGGGCCATGTTATTAACAGCGCTGTTGTCATGCACTATTCAATTGCAAATGGTCAAAATAAACCAAATTTAAGCACCGACGATATCAATGCAGGCAACTATGTGGTCAACAAAAGTGGCACGTCTGTATGCGGCAAAAGCATTCATAGCAAACTTAATTCTGGCAATTGTGCGATCGTGGCACCTAATGCCAACTTCAGATTGTCTAAAAACCCTATTTGCAAAAATGACCAAGTTACATTTACAGACTCTTCAGCAGGAAACATTTCGGCTTACGCATGGGACTTTGGCGCAAATGCAACACCAGCAACGGCTTCCGGAAAAGGACCTCACAATTGTGTTTATTCTGTGGGAGGAACAAAAACAATTAAATTAACCATAAGCACCATAACTGGTAACCTTGTAAAAAACAAAAACCTAACGGTACAAACTGACAGTAAGATGTATCCTAATTTCTCTTATTTGGCAGCGGAAAAAGGGAATATCACATTTACAAATACCTCCAATAACCCTGTCAGCTCTAAATGGTATTTTGGAGATGGTGATTCATCAACTAACAACAATCCATCACATACCTATTCTCAAGGTGGGACTTATAATGTTAAACTACTTAGCTCAAATACCTGCAATACGCGAGACACCACAATAAGCATTAAGTTATCTAAGTTAAATTATTATACCAATAAACTATCGGCTTGTATTAATGAGCCTGTTTATTATATCGACTCAAGCGATACGTATGCGGGTAATTGGGCATGGGTATTTCCGGGTGGTTTTCCTAGCACAGCAAATGGTAAAGGTCCACACAGTGTTATATATAATGCCCCAGGCAATAAGAATGCAACTCTAAGTATTTCATGCCCAGGAAACAATAATACCAATCAAATTTATACAAAAAATAATATTGTCAATATTGGAAATGACACTTTTACCGAAGCTTCATTTGGCTATAGTTATTATGCAAATAATAAAGTGGGTTTCATCAACCAATCTAGAGGCAGTAACATGAAATACAAATGGTATTTTGGAGATGGTGATAGCAGCATTGAAAAAAATCCAATACATCAATACACAAACGCCAATCTAAAAACAGTTAAGTTAATTGCTGACGGAAATTGCGGCAAAAAAGACACAACAATTACCCTTCGCAATTTTACTGCAGTCAATCAAAATAATGTTTATTACATGGATTTTTATCCCAATCCCAGCTCAGAATATATTCAAATTCAAAGCAATCTTGCTCAAAAAATCAATATAAAAATTACGGATGTAAGTGGCAAATTGGTCTTAGAAATCGATGTAAAAAATGGCGAAAAAATAGACTTAAATTCGATTTCTTCGGGAACATATTTGGTTAAAATGACTTGTGATGAGAAGCAAAAAAATCAAGTTTTGCAAATAAATCATTAAATATTTCAATTTATACAATTTTATATTACTGTAAATCAGTTTGTTATAAAATTAACAAAAAAAGTAAACAATAATTACTTAAAAAATATACTTTTGCAAAAATAGATTTTTAAAATGTATTGGACCTTAGAATTAGTATCTTATTTAGATGATGCGCCATGGCCTGCAACCAAAGATGAGTTGATAGACTATGCTATTCGTTCTGGAGCACCAATGGAAGTTGTAGAAAACTTACAGGAGCTTGAAGACGATGGAGAACCATACGAAAGTATTGAGGAAATATGGGGTGATTATCCCACAGATGATGACTACTTCTTTCACGAAGACGAGCATTAATCTATCCAAAAAATGCTTTTTGACGCTTGGNCTTAACTTCANTTAAGGGCTCAGTAGTCACAATTAGTTTCTCGATTGGTACAATTGGGTTGGATATTGATTGATTAAAGAAATCATCTAACTTTAAATTATTCTCCTTTANTTGTATATTNTGGAATTGGTATAAATACTGCTTTTTATTNTTAAATGAAGTNTTTAGATATAAGCCTATTACACCTTCAATTTTGCTTAATTCNAAAACACCTGAATCCAATAAAATTGAGATGTTNCTTTTNTGTTGAACCAAATCAGCGTGTTGNCCTAATTCTGCAAAGTCTATAAANCCTTGCTTTTGAATTTGACTAATTATACTATTGTTCGCTAAACTTCCGCTGTCTATATTTAAATTGAANTTGAAGTTTTTGCTAAAAAGAAAGTTAGAGACNATTTTTTGTTTTGAATTTAAACGTTTGAAGTTTATCTGCTCTGTATAATATCCTTTAAACTCCACATTCATAATTTCAATGTCTTTTTTAACACATGAAATTAAACCCTTTAAAGCTTTTATAGGATCTAAAGATTCTGAAGTCCAATTTTTAAAGAAGTAAGCTTCAATATTTAAATGTTGGAAAATATTGCCGTATTGTTTCCAAAGTTGGTAGTTTAAAAACAATATGATTTGGCGCTTGTTTGAAAAACTAAACTGGTTAAACGCATGCCAATCCAATATTGAATAAAAAAGTACTTCCAGAGAGTTATAGCCTTTAAAATCTTCAAGCCATTGATCAAATATTACTTTCAATTCATCTGGGCAAGAGGCTGATTCGGGAGCCTGATTGGTAAACAAATCAAAACTGTTTGATAATTCAAGTTCTTCATTAAATAAAATGCATTCGTAAATCGAAGAAGGGGTTTGAATTGTGTGTAAATGGAAATTTTCAATTGAACGGAAATATTGTTCTGTCTCCTTTTTTATAAGGATATTTCTACTCAGTTTTGTCTCCAAATATTCAGGAATCAACAATGCATCAATGTTTGTGTTCACCAAACACGCATAGTATGCAGACTTACTTTTAAAACTCTTCTCTAAAAAAGTTTTTTTACGCGTTTCGTTTAAGGGAATATTTTTATATAAACTTGAAATAGCCTCAAGTTCTTCGTTAACCAAATGTATTTCATTGGTAAACATTTTGTTTAGTTGCTCAAAAATTAGGTGATCCCTCATGGCGGTAATGGCACAAAATTCGTCTACTTGCACCTAATTTCATTTCTTTAATCTTAAGGTATGCCCTGTAAATTATTAACAAATTTGATGCCTATATTGTATAAATATAATTAAACCTACATATGCTTATATAATTAGGTGTACAATATATTAATCAACTTGAAAAGCTAGGGAATAACATTCTCATTTTTAGACATTCACAATAACACCAATTATGTCTTTAATATTTACAATTAATTATTAAATTTATTCGAGCTGTTGCCTTGCAATGATACAAATACTGTATTAAAGCCATGTATCTTCAATGGTATAGATAAAGCAAGTAAATGGCTAGCAAAACAAGTTTAAAATTTATTTAAAATAGTTCCACTATTTTTTGTTTGAATGCTAAAATATTGGTTTTGCTCGTTGCAGAGATAAAAACAACCGGCGCATGTTCTTTGCTAATCCAACTTCTTTCGAATTCAGTGAGAACGGTATCTTCGTTGTTTTCCAAATAGGCATCGATTTTATTAAATACCAATAAAGTAGGTTTATCTTTTGCGCCTATTTCAAACAATGTTTGTTTGACCAATGTCATTTGATTTTCAAATTCAGGATTTGAAATATCAATAACATGAATTAATACATCAGCTTCAATAACCTCAGCTAAAGTGCTTTTAAAGCTCTCAATTAATAATGTTGGCAGTTTTCTAATAAATCCAACTGTATCACTAAGTAGAATTGGAATATGCCTTCCTTCTGTTCTATGGTCTTCCAACACGATTTTTCTCACTGTTGAATCTAGGGTTGCAAAAAGTTTGTTTTCAGCCAAAATATCCGCATTGCTTAAAAGATTCATTATGGTGCTTTTCCCAACATTTGTATACCCAACAAGTGCAACCCGTTTTTTATCAAATCGATTTTGTCTTTGCACATAATTTTGTTTCTCTATCAATGCCAAGCGATCTTGCAACTTTGTAATATTGCTTCGAATAACCCTTCTGTCCGTTTCTATTTCAGTTTCACCTGGACCCTTCATTCCTATGCCACCCTTTTGTTTGGATAAGTGGGTCCACATCTTCGTCAAACGAGGCAACATGTATTGATTTTGAGCCAACTCTACCTGGGTTTTTGCTTGGGCAGTTTTTGCATTTTTTGAGAAAATATCCAGTATGAGCATGCTTCTATCCAGAATTTTAACCTCTTTAACAACGCGCTCAATATTTCTGATCTGTGAAGGACTTAATTCATCGTCAAAAATAACCATATCTGCCCCTTCTACTTTAACCATAGTTTCCAATTCGCTTAATTTGCCTTCCCCTAAAAATGTTCTAGGATCTGGATACTCTAAATTTTGAGTCACTCTGCCCTTGGTAATTGCTCCCGCAGTGGTCGTTAATGCCTCTAATTCATCTAAATACTCCTTGAGGTGATTTTCTTTGTCACCCTTGCGATGCACGCCAACTAGAATTGCTTTCTCTGTCTTTACATCGTTATAAAAAAATGCTGGTTTCAATAAATATATATTATTTTTGTAATCAACTACAAACATAGTATTTTAGCCCTTTATTTCAGGCATTTAGTGAAAATTTACAACAAATTAAATTGGCTTGGTTTTATTATAGCTTTGTTGGCTTATTCAGCTTCACAAAACTGCTTTTCCCAACAAATTCTGTGGGCCAATAAAAACAACCTTGACAAAAAAACAGATTTCACCAAAGTTATAGGTCAAAATAAATTTGGGGTATATGTCTTAAAACACAGAAACAGTAGTTTCCGTCGCTACTTTATAGTTGAGCATTTTGATAAACGAATGAATCTTTTAAAGAGTAAATCCTTTAAAATACCCAATTCTGAATTAGAAAAAATAGTTGTAACACCAAACAACATAATAGCATTTTCTAAAGAGTACTCTAAAGGCTATTTAAGCCGATTATTTTATCAAACAATCGATTCCAACTTCAATGTTTCTGAAGCATCGACAATCGTTAATTTTAACGACCCTGAGCTGGAAATGTCAGATTTGCGAATTGAATACAATTCAAATAAAGATAAATTTCTGATTTGGTATCTAAGTAGCGACAATGAAAGCAGTAATTTAAATTCATTTATTCTTCAAAACAGACAAATTAGGCCGAATTTTATTCCTTCGATACCATACAAACTAGACAATCTATTTATTGGTGATGCCCTTATTGATGATACTGGAAATCTTTACCTTATTTATTCAAAATCTGAAAAATTTAAAAGCAAATTGGCTTCAGATTTTGAACATAGATTTTTAGCATTTAACATATCCAATAAATCTAAAATTGACATTAAGCTCAATGAAGTCAATACATTTTTTAGTGCATACAAATTATCATTCAATAAAATTCTATCAGAAGTTATAGCCTTTGGCCTAATAGGGCTAACAGACGAAGACGAAAATAAGGGCTATTTTGCGACAACAATAAACTGCCAAAACTTCGCAGTCAAATCAAAATCATACCATGATTTCGACCGCAAATTAGTGGGCCAAGTCCTCGGTCTAAAAAACGAGCAAAAGGGCGAACAACTCAATAAATTTAAAATAAAAAAGTTAATACCTAAACTTGATGGTGGCATGCTCGCAATTTGTGAAAGAATGTTTATCACAACACAAAGCGATGTCTTTTATGTCAATGGAATACCTCAAAGCACTTATGCAAGAATATTTAACAACGATGAGGTATTGGTGCTTGATTTAGATTCAAATGGAAATACAAATTGGTTTGACATAGTTAACAAAAACCAATCTTCAATAAACGATGGTGGATACTACAATGGTATTGTAATCATGGTGAATGATGCGGAGATAAATATCCTTTACAATGATAGACTAAGCGCCAACGCAGATATCATACAGGTATCTTACAAATCGAATGGCGAACATTCTAAAAAAATTCTTTTAAATAATGATCAATATTATGCTTTACTTATTCCATCGGAATACAACCAAGTTACCGCAAATAGCATAGTTTTGCCAATCAATCAGAACCGAGATTTCACTTTTATAAAACTACTTTATTGATACGTTTATTCTCATATACTTTTAACCAAACAATACTCTTTTTGTTTCTTTTTACGGTTGTAATTAGAACCACAGGTCTTTTTGTGCCGTATATTAATACCACCCAAACTGTAAATATTAGTTATTTATCAGAGTTCTTTCAATTGCTGAATTATTACCCAATTATTGGATTTTTAATCTCTACTATATTTGTATTTTTAACCGCTTTGATGTTTAATACGATTTGCGTTAAACACGAACTTATTATTTTCCCTTCATATCTACCGGCCTATTTCTTCGTATTGCTCAACTCAGTTTTTGTAGATCAATTTTATGCTGGTCCTGTAATATTTGTAAACTTTTTTATGATTGTCTCACTCGGTGCGATTCTAAATCTTTTTCAATCAGAAAATCCAAGCATTTCAATCTTTTCGGCTTCTTCGTTAGCAGGCTTAAGTGCTTTGCTAAATATGACCTACGTTGCATTTTTCATCGTAGTCTTAATTGGAATAAACACTTTTAGACCGTTTAATTTCAGAGAAAATATCTCAGCTTTAATTGGATTCTTATTGCCCCTATATGTTGGCACCATGTTCAATTACATCATAAACGGCAGCTTTTTGCCATTTTATCTCTTTTTCCCAGATTACGGAAATTTCAACAACCAATATTGGGCGCTCTACTCAGCACTGCCAAGTGTCGGATTGGTTGGTGTTTTAGCCTTCTTTAGAATGTACCGAAATTTTTTCAGAAACTCCACCAAGCAAAGAAGATTTATTCAATTCATGATGATTTTTCTTATAACCACATTGGTTTTAATGACCACAGGAAAACAAAATCCAAAGCAGGAATTTTCATTCGTTACAATCCCTTTAGCATTTGCTTTTACATTCTACTTTGCCAACAGCAAAATAAATATACTTAAAGAAATTGTTAATCTGCTCTTAATCGTTTCCATCATGTATTTCAGATGGTACCATTAATTTATTTGCCGATTGCCTTTAAAAAATCAGCATCCGTTGGTTTTACAGTCGAAGCAAAGTAATACACCAATTCGCCACTAGGACTGATGATAAACTTATTGAAATTCCATTTCACCTCAAAATCACTAGAACCATTCAAAGATTTTTGAGTTAACCATGCGTACAAAGCATTTTGATTTGATCCTTTAACATCTAATTTTTCTGTTAATGGAAAAGTAACGCCATAATTTTTCTCACAAAAACTACCTATTTCTAAAGCAGTTCCTGACTCTTGGCCTCCAAATTGATTGCAAGGACATCCTAAAACAACAATATTGCTGTCCTTATATTTGCTATAAAATGCTTGTAAATCCTTGTATTGAGGCGTGAATCCGCAGGCACTTGCAGTATTTACTATTACAATATATTTGCCTTTGTAATCCGCCAACTTGATCACCCCTTTTCCGTCTAAAGTGTTTACACTAAGATCATAAATTGATTTGGTGCTTGTAGTGGTGGTGGTTGCCTCTGCTTTTTTTGATTTTCCAACAAAGCAGGAAGTAATTAAACTTAATATTCCCATGAGATAGATTGTATTTTTCATTAATAATGAACAAAAATAGATAATAAGTGTTTTAAAAAAAGTAAAATGGAAGAAAATGACGACTTTATTTATGATCCGTTAAAGAGCGATGCTATTTACCAAGGGGTAGATAAATTCTCGCCAATAGCTCTGTCTGTATCTTCTCCCAAGATTGAGCCTATTGATAAAAGATTGCTTAAAGCAAATGCATATGAAACGATGCAACATCAAGCCCATCAGCAAATATCAATGTTGAAAAAACAAGCTGATTTAATTATTGAACAAGCAAGACTAATTGAAGAAAGGTTAATCATTTCTAGGCAAATATATGAGGCCGATCTAAATTTTGAGCCTGTCATAGGAACCGTTTACCATGTTTATGAAAAAAAAGGTAAAACTGTTCTATCTATCATTTCGCCAAATGAATGGGGCAAGAAACAGGCATATGAAAGACATGTTTGTTCTGCTAGATTATTAGCAGACAAAAGTTGGGAACTGTTGAAATAATTTAAAAAATCCTAGCTTAATTATCCTATATCTTTGTCCTCGGTGGGACTAATTCGCAAACTAGCATCTCAAACTGCAATCTATGGTCTAAGCTCTATGCTTGGCAGATTTATCAATTTTTTATTGGTAATTCCGCACACACAGTATTTAAAAACTGTGAATTCATATGGTGATATCACCACCATCTTTTCTTTCATGGCCTTTTTTAATGTCCTTTTAACATATGGCATGGAAACGTCCTATTTTAACTTCATTAGAAATGGGAAAGATTCAAAATTGGTCTACAGTATTGGCCAAAAAAGCATTTTATTCACTACATTAATATTCGCTATTTTTGTCTACATTTTTGCGCCACAGTGTGCTGATTTCATTGGATATGAAGGACAAAAAGAGTATATTTATATATGCCTAATTTTTTTGGTATTTGACACTTTATCTGCATTGCCTTTTGCGCGTTTAAGGTATGAAGAGAAGCCCCTAAAATATGCCTTAATCAAATTGCTTAACATTGGCGTTAATATTTCTCTCAATTTATTCTTCTTAAAAGCAACACCCAATGTCTTAGCCCATTTTGACCAAGTATCATTGATACTGATTGCAAACGCAATAGCCAGTTTTATTTCCTTTCTAATTCTTGCACCAATTGTTTTTCAAATCAATAAACCCTTCGATAAAACGCTTTTCCAAGAAATGTTAAAATATGCATGGCCTTTAGTTTTTGTTGGCTTTGCGGGTATTGTCAATGAAACACTCGACAGAACACTGCTAAAGAAATTGCTGCCTGCCTCAGAAGGTTCCTATCAGAACGGTATTTATGGCGCATTTTATAAACTAACCATGGTTATGACCATGTTTGTCCAAGCATTTCGATTTGCCGCTGAGCCATTATTCTTTAAACAAAAGGAATCCAAAGATTCAAGAGAAAATTATGCTTTGGTTATGTATTGGTTTATTGCAGTTTGTACTTTTATTTTCCTGGCATGTGTATTTTTTGTTGAGCCATTGGCACATTTGTTTATTAAAAATGAAGCTTTTTTCGAAAACCCGAATGGTTTGTACATTGTACCGATTCTGCTCATAGCCAATATGTTCCTAGGTATTTATTACAATTTAAGTGTTTGGTACCGGTTTACAAATAATACCCGGCTTGGCGCCATATTGGCAATATCTGCTGCTGTTCTAACCATATTCCTTAACACTGCCCTAATTCCAATTTGGGGCTTTGTTGCTTGCGCTTGGATTACTTTGCTTGTGTATGCACTGATGTGTGTTGCATCCTATATTCTTGGGCAACACCATTATCAAATACCCTATTTTTTAGGCAAATATGCCATACTGATATTTACTTCAGTAGGTATTTGGTTATTGTCTAAAGAAATAGTGGGTCATATTCATGTCAAAAGTTTAGAAATAACAATATTATTGGCCTTGCTTACGTTGATGCTGTTGATAATTTGGATGTTACAACCTAAGAGAAAAATTACTTAAATTTGCAAAACCTTTACTATTTTGAAAATTAAGATCATAAATCAAGGACCTTACCCTACTCCAACCTACCAGACTGAACAATCTGCGGGCGCTGATTTATACGCTAGCATTTCAGAGCCATTATCGATTAAACCATTTGAACGTGTTCTGATACCAACTGGGTTAACCATCGAACTGCCATTAAATTTCGAAGCGCAAATTAGGCCAAGAAGTGGTTTGGCATTCAAACATGGAATAACTGTGCTTAATTCACCCGGTACAATTGATGCTGATTATAGAGGTGAAATTAAAGTTTTGCTAATAAATTTAGGACAAATAGAATATCAAATTCAACCTGGAGAAAGAATTGCGCAAATGGTCATTTCAAGCTGTATACAAGCAGAATTTCAAATCCAATCAGAACTCAGTGTTACTGAAAGAGGTGAAGGTGGATATGGGCACACAGGAAATAAATAAAATAGAATTTAAATGAGTGGAATGAACATAATAATCCCGATGGCTGGCATGGGCAAACGCATGAGGCCTCACACCCTAACGGTCCCAAAACCGTTAATCCCTATTGCTGGAAAACCAATTGTTCAAAGATTGGTTGAAGACATTGCTGCCGTTTGCAATGATAAAATAAATGAGGTTGCATTTGTTATAGGCGATTTTGGACCTGAAGTTGAAATGCAGTTATTAAGTATTGCAGAGAGCATTGGTGCAGAAGGCAGAATTTATTACCAAGACCAAGCTCTAGGCACTGCGCATGCTGTAATGTGTGCTACCCCTTCGCTAACCGGCGAAGTAATTGTTGCATTTGCCGACACCCTGTTCAAAGCTGAATTTGACATGGATAAATCAGCAGATGGCACCATTTGGGTGCATAAAGTAGAAAATCCAAGTCAATTTGGTGTTGTTATGTTAGATTCAGAAAATAATATTTCTGACTTTATTGAAAAACCAACTGAATTTATTTCTGATCTTGCAATTATTGGTATTTATTATTTTAAAGATGGCGATAATTTACTCGATGAAATTCAATACCTAGTGGACAATGATATCAAAGAAAAAGGCGAATATCAGCTCACCAACGCTTTGGAAAACATGAAAAACAAAGGGCTGGTATTTAGGCCGGGTGAAGTTGAAGAATGGCTTGATTGTGGAAATAAAGATGCAACAGTTAATACCAACCAAAGAATTTTGGAAATTAAAAAATCGGAATTCGACAATACCGCGTTAAGCAAAGCTGGGGTAAGCATTATTGAGCCATGTTTTATTGACAAGGAGGTGATTTTGGAAAATTGCACAGTAGGACCGCATGTTAGCATCGGTATGAAAAGTACAATTAAAAACTCTACCATTTCAAATAGCATTATTCAAACCAATTGCAATATCGAAAATACTTCGTTCACAAATAGTTTAATTGGAAACCATGTAAGCATTAAAGGCAATTGTAATGAGTTAAGCATTGGCGATTACAGCACATTAAATTGATTTCTATTGAAAAACAGATTACATATTGCTTTCATGATTTTTGCATCAGGAAGTATTCTGTTTTCTGAAGGTTGTCAACTACTTTATAAAAAAAAAGTACATTCTGATGCTTCCGGCAATATCAAACAAGTAAATTTTGATGATTACTTTATTGATGCTTGCACCCAATTTGGAAATGCAAATTATACCTTATCCATTAAGAATCTGGAAAAATGTGTAAGTCTAAAACCAGATGAAGCCTCCGTTTATTACCAATTAAGTAAAAATTACAACGAATTATCTAACCCGAATTTAAGCTTGCAAAATGCAATGAAAGCCTATAATTTGGCTCCAGACAATACTTATTACAGTTTATGGTATGGAGAAAAATTAAGCGAAATTGGCAATTTAAATGAAGCTGTAAAAGTGCTTTCACAAACTTTTTCTACAAACACTAAAAATGAGCAAGTTTTGAAAGCTTTGGATGCATTGTATGTGCGCAACACAAATCCTATTCAAGATAGAATTGATATTTGGTTGAAATACAAGTTAAACGCTGGTTATAAACTTAATTCGACACTTAAGCTTATTGAATTTTATATTCAAATTAAAGATTTTGCATCCGCGCATTTATTATATGATGAAATTAAAAAAGCAAGCCCTCTGAAGTATAAATACTACATTGATGATGCAAACCTTTATCTTCAAGAAAATGATGAAAAACGGGCTTTTGAAAATTTTGAAAAAGCAAGAGCACTCAATCCCGATAATTTCAATCTTAATTATTCATTATTCAAATTAAAGGCAGAAAAAAAAGCAATAATTGAAGCAAATACTTATTTAAATAATGCCTTTTCCGACCCATTAACAAGCCTGGATATAAAACTAGATGTTTGCAAACAAATTAACCAAAAGATCAATGCAGATACTAGTTATCTAGTTTATGCAAATGCAATAGCGCTTTGCTTGGTTAAAAATTATCCTGACAATCCTAAATCTTTATCAGTAGCAGCAAAATATTTTGAGCAAAACAAACAACTAATGGATGCATTGGTGTGCTACACAAAAATTAATGAAATAAGTCCTGGCATGTATGATGCTTGGCTTGGCGCCATTAAAATGTCTTCTGAACTTAAGCAGCATTCCAATACAATTGATATTTCAAACAAAGCATTGGAATACTATCCAAATGTTGCGTTAATATACTTGGAGGCAGCAAAAGCTTGCAATGCAGTTAAGGAATACTCGAAAGCCATTGAATTCGAAAAAAGTGGACTGAGTTTTGCTTTTGATCCAAGTGTTAAAGGCAAATTGCTTCTGGAGCAAGGGATTTCATATTTTAAATTAAAACAATTTAAAGATGCTGAAACTACCCTTCAAGAAGCGCTAAGTCTAAACGACAAAGATCCAAATTTATTGGATCATTTAGGAAATGTATTTTATGCATTGAATTCTTTAGATAAAGCAATTGAATATTGGAAAAAAGCCAAAGCGCTAGGGCTTGATTCAACAACAATAGATAAAAAAATTAATAATGGTAAATACATTGAACAATAAAACAATTGGAATCTTCTTAATGTTAATTTTACTTGCATCTTGTGCGGGCAAGAAAAATAAAACAAGCGGCCCACCCGTTGTTAAATTAAACATTGATTCAAGCATACACAATCCTACAGCCACTGACATCCTCTCATTTACTTTAAAACCATGGACTTACTTTTCTTCAAAAGTTGACTTAGAATTTAGACAAAATGATGGAAAAAAAATCAACGCCAATGGCAGCATTAGAATGTATAAAGATTCTTTAATTTGGATATCAGCCGGAATGTTCGGCATAGAAGGCTTTCGAATACTGATTAATAAAGATTCGGTGATCATTCTAAATAAATTAGAAAAAAAATACTTCATTTATAAAACAAGCGAATTCAAAGGATTATCTGATGTAGCCCTTACGGTTTCTCAAATTCAAAATATAATCACTGCCAATCCTATTTATGCGCTAAATTTATACCAAATTACTATGCAAAATGATGCTCAAATTTCTATTCAATATCCACAAAAAAAATACAATACATCGCATGCTTACAACAAGCGATCCTATACAATAGATTCAAGTAATTTGGTGGATAATTTAAAACCCAATAACGCTAAAATTAGCTATTCAGAGTATGCTGTATTTAACGCACACAACTTCCCTGTCTTTACCTATATACAATCAAAGTTTAACGGTAAAAATATTGAACTAGAATTAAAATATTCAGATATCGATTTTGAAACACTTTTAAGTTTCCCATGTCAAATACCTTCCTCATATGAAAAAGCCAATTAATAAAATTCTATTCATCGTCTTCTTCTTTGTTTTTATCTTTAACACCATAGGACAAACAAAAAAAGATTTGGAGAAACAGCGAAAAAAGACTGAAGATGAAATTGCTTTAACAAAAAAAATTCTAAAAGAAACCAAAAATAAAAAGCAACAAAGCCTTAGAGAAATAGTTACAATTTCGAGACTAATTGAGAAAAGAGAAGAATTAATCAATACCATTAATGAAGAAATAATCTATGTTAACAAAGACGTTGAAGGCAAAAAAAATGATATTGAAAGACTCAATAGTCAGATTGACTTTGAAAAAAAGAACTACGCTAAAGCAATCGTTCAATCCTTTAAAAGTAAAAAAGTATACAACAACTCACTTTACCTCTTTGCTGCAAAATCATTTAATCAATTGTTTCTTAGATTCCGATTTGGTGCCTATTTAAATGCTGCCCAAGAAAAGTTTCTTTTTAGAATTAATGAAAATCGAAATGAGCTAGAAACCATACTTCAAGATTTGCTAGGGTTAAAGGTCTCTAAAGAAAAATTAGCCACCAATAAAAAGTCTGAGGTTAAAGAACTAGAGCAAGATAAAACCGAAAAAAACAAAGTAGTTGTTGCTCTTTCAGGTAAAGAATCTGAATTAAAAAAGAACTTGGAAAAACAGAAAAAAGCCAAGGAAAATTTAAATGCACAGATTAATGCTATTATTGCCAAAGAAATTGCTGCTGCTAGAAAAAAAGCAGTGGATCAAAAATCAAGCACCAATAAAAATGATGGAAAAGTTGCAGACAAAACTTCGCCGCAAAATAAATCTGAGAGTTCGACCCCAAGTGTGACCCCTGAGGTTAAGCAGTTGTCTGATAACTTTTCTGCAAACAAAGGAAGATTGCCTTGGCCAGTTGAGAAAGGGTTCATCAGCGAGCGGTTTGGGTCGCATGCACATGAAAAACTTGATCAAGTAACAGTTCAAAACAATGGAATAGATATCCAAGCAAGCAGTGGATCAAATGCACGTTGCATTCACAAAGGAACCGTAACAGCTATTATTAATATCCCTGGAATGGGCAAGGCCGTTATTGTAAATCATGGTGAATATTATACTGTTTATTCTAAGCTGAAAGATGTGAGTGTGAGTCAAGGACAAACAGTTGCTTTAAAACAAATTATTGGCAGTATTGCCGAAGATGAAGATGGGGCAACTGAAATTCATTTTGAAATTTGGTTAAACCAAGACAAACAAAACCCTGAGCTTTGGCTCGCTAGATAAAAATGGAAAACAAAGAAATTAAAACAGTAGGAATTGCAGGCGCTGGAACAATGGGCGCTGGAATTGCAATGGTTTGCGCACAAGCAAATTTTAAAGTTGTATTGTTTGATATCAACCCCATCGTTCTTGAATCGGCTCAAAAATCAAATCTAACAATTTTAAATAAAATGCTGGAAACTAGCCGAATTGATCAAAATGTATACAATTCGTGTCTTGAAAATATAATTTATAGCAGCAAAATATCTGAGTTAAAAGCAGATTTGATTATTGAAGCGATTATTGAAAAAGCAGACATTAAAATTTCTCTTTTTCAACAACTAATTGATTTAAATGGGGAGGAAACAATATACGCCACCAATACGTCTTCTATTCCAATCACTCAAATAGCCGCTGGTTTAAGTTTGCCTCAAAATGTCGTAGGAATTCACTTTTTCAATCCTGCACATATCATGAAACTGGTTGAAGTGATTAAAGGTGCTAAAACAGATCAAAATGTTGTAAACCAGTCGGTAAATTTTGTACAAGCAATTAAAAAACAAGCAGTTATAGCCGCTGATGCGCCTGGTTTCATCGTCAATAGAATTGCGCGATTGTATTACGTTGAGTCACTTAAAGCACTAGAGGAAAATGTTGGTGATTTTCAAACAATAGATGGAATAATGGAATCCTCTGGTTTTAAAATGGGGCCATTTAAATTGATGGATTTAATAGGTGTAGACACTAACTACTCAGTCACTGAAAGTCAGTTTAGGCTATTTAATTACGAAGCGCGTTTTAGGCCGAGCAGAATTCAGAAACAAAAAGTAGAAGCAGGTCTTCATGGCCGAAAAACCAAAGGAGGATTTTACAATTATGAATAAAATAATCATTTTAACCATATTAGGCTTAACAGCTCTAATTGCTTGTCAAAAAAACAATATCAACAATGATCCAATTGCTGACGTACCTGTAAATATAACGATCAACATGGCACTGCCATTATACAGCCATTTGTTGAATGAGGGCACATTTTTATACTGGGATGGCGGAGTTAAAGGCATTGTAGTGGTTCATTACCAAAATGACGAGTATTACGCTTTTGACAGATCATGCAGCTATCAACCAAGCACTTCATGCGCAAAAATTGAAGTCGACAGCTCATTTATGGTGTTTAGATGCGGAAATACTCAACTTACAGGTTTTGAAAAATGTTGCGATTCAAAGTTCTTTATGAATGGGCAAGTCCTTAATGGGCCTGCAACTTTTGGCCTGAAACAATACCAAGTTATTAAAAACGGAACCGAATTGTCCGTAAAAAATTAAAAAAAAATTAAAAAAAATCTTTATTAAGTAAAACATTTCTAGTTACCATCATTGCACTATTGTCTGTTAATCAGGCTTTTTCGCAATCTGCAGAGAGACGACTTGGAATAGAAATCAACGGTGGAATTAATGAATATCAGGGTGATCTTGGATCTGCCTTGTTCTTTGCTAGAAAGCCAAACTACCAAGGAATTGGCGCATCAATCAGTTATTACCTTACCCCAAACATTGATTTATCTTT
>JGI12421J11937_10000348_pt1 | contig 17686 bp, 15 predicted proteins | sample LakErihyJuly2011_2_FD_11937 | JGI IMG/M metagenome (IMG submission 11937)
AGCCGGCTGCCACAACACTTCCTTGACCAATAGTAACCCCAGCTAAAATGATGCTATTTGCCGCTATCCAACAATCATCTTCAATAATTACTTCTTTCTTTTCAACGCCCTGATCCCTAATTAAAATTTCAGGATGATCAAAAACATGGTTTTCGGCATAGATACTTACCCTAGGTGCTAACATCACATTATTGCCAATGGTAATTTTTCCTGAGCAGCCTATGTAATTATAGGGCCCAATATTTGAATTATCTCCCATAGTTAAGCCGGCTCCAATAGGACCTCCGTATATGTTAGATGGCCTTATGATGGCATATTTTCCTATTGTAACTCGATTACCCAATTTAATGCCTTGTAGGGACAAGCAATTAATTTCGGCACCATCTTCAATAATGGTATTGTACCCTACCTGTAAATTTTTAGGATAAAAAATACGTACATTTTTACCAACCAATAATAAACCCTTGGCTGATTTTATCCTAAGTCGCATCCACAAACCTCTGATAAAAAAGAAAAATAGATAGTAGTAGGTGATCATTTTATTTTGATTGCTCCACTCGGTTTGAAATCTATTGTTTAATTGATTTTTCATGCTATTGTAAAAATACTTTTAAGGTAATAGAATATGAAGTAAATTGTGACACCAATAATATAATGAAAGAAAAGATTAAATACATATTTATTAAAGTACTAGATATAGTCCTACTTCCTTTGACCTATCTTTTGTTACCCATATATAAATTAGTAAAAAAATATGGGGTCATTAATTTTCCTTTTCAAGTGAAGGCGTTTATCAAAACCGGGATTTTCCCAATGCAAGACCATTATTATAATCCGCAATTTGTATATTCAAAAAGTTTTGATGCGAGTAAAATTCGTAATCTTCATTTAAACTTTAATCTTGAAAAACAATTAGTCGAATTAGCGCAACTTAAGTTTACTGAAGAACTTAATTTTAAAAAAGAAGGCAATCCATACCAAGGCGAATTTTATTTAAACAATCCTGCCTATGGCCCTGGTGATGCTGATTTATATTATTTAATAGTGCGCAACCTGCAACCAAAAAATATTATCGAAATAGGTTCCGGATTTTCAACCATGGTTTGTTTATTGGCCATTGAAAAAAATAAGGAAGCAGGTAAAAGCACTTCTCTCACCTGTATCGAACCCTACGAAATAACATGGCTGGATACTACCAAAAATATTCACTTGCGTCGTGAAAAAGTGGAAAACATTCCTGTTGATTATTTTAAAAAATTACAGGAAAATGATATTTTATTTATTGATTCCTCACATATTATCCGACCTGAAAACGATGTATTATTTGAATACCTTGAAATTTTACCTGCCTTAAATAAAGGAGTCATCATTCATATTCATGATATTTTTTCTCCAAGACATTATCGTGCCGACTGGTTACAAAAGGACCTTCGCCTTTGGAATGAACAATACTTATTAGAAGCTTTTTTATATTATAATGATAGTTTTGAGATTATTTATTCCTTAAACCATCTTAAAACTACTCATCTTAAGGCCACTCAGCAAACATTGACTAACTTATTGGAGCAGGACCAGCCTGCATCCATTTGGCTCAGAAAAATTAAATAATATTATAATTTTATAGCCGTATACGATTTAGGTATACCTAAAAACCTTTCCACTTGAATTTCGGCATCTGGAAAAAGCTGTTTAAAGCGTTTATGCGTAAACATTAAAGTGGAATGTGAAACTATTATTGCTGCTTTATAAGTTGTAGCCTTGGGAAAATAGTTAATATTAAAAGTCATAATCAATAACGCTCTAAATGAATGCGGTAAAAACTGGAATAAGGGTAACAAACTATGTGGCTCCAATGGGAACCACAGGGAAGGGGTTTGTATAATATATTTATCTGAAACACGCCTTACTTCATTCGCAAAAATTTGCTGATTTTCATAACTACCCACATGTTCAATCACTGAATTTGAAAAAATTAAATCCACATCCCCTTTTTTATATTGCAATGCTAATCCATTACCCACACTACTAGAAAATTTATTTACATCGCTTTGTGGTATTTCGCTAGTATATAAATTCAATAAATGAATTTGGCATGCTGGATGCTGCCAGCCAATATTTTTCCAATATTGAATATCTCCTCCAATGTCTAATATTTTAAAATGATCCTTTTGTATTAATTTTTCAATCCGATTTTTTAAAAAGTCGAACCGCTTTTGTCGAAACTGATTTACAAAAGACTCTTTTTTATTATGATTCACCAAAAATTTAAATATACTCATGAATCTGCTACTGCTTTTTTAAATAGTTGCATTAATGACCCGGCTGTTTTTTCCCAAGAAAATTTTTGTAGTTGCTCCTTTCCTTTTTCAATATAAGATTGGCGTAAGGTTTGATCCTTCAACAATAGTGTAATTGTTTGCGCAATTTCAGTGATATCATATGGATTAAAGCTTTTAGCCCCTAAACCAGCCACTTCGGGTAAACAAGTATTATTTGCAATCACTACTGGCACATTATGTTTAAAGGCTTCTAATACTGGTATCCCAAATCCCTCGTTGATGGAGGGGAATACATACAGTTTAGCATTTTGATAAAGTTGTTGTACATCCAAATCATGTAGGTACCCGGTTAAAATTACATCCGTAGATAGTTGCTCCTGATTGATTACATCCCTAATTGCCAAACTATCGTCTAATGTTATTTTATTAGAGGCTTTTCCCACCAACACTAGTTTTAAATCAGGAAATCCACTCAATTTTACTATTTTAAAAGCACGAATTAACGCCGGTAAGTTTTTTCGTTTTTCTAAAGTACCCACATGTAAAATATACTCGGAATTTAAAATAGCTTGTATGTTTTGGGAAACGTCACCCTCCTTAATTTGATCCGTTATTGTTTTAGGCGCCTCCCCAATCACCGCAATTTTAGCTTGTGACAGGCCTGTATATTTTGACAATTGATTGGAGGCATATTGTGTAGGCGTAACTACATATGCTGACTTTTTTGCTGCGGCGAGTCCTAAATTTCTAAAAAACAATAGCCAATACTTATTATAATGTTGTGGATACTCCCAAAAAAATGCATCGTGGAATACAGGGATTGTTTTAATACCAAATGAAAAATAGGGAACCATAAAATCAGAACAAAATAAAACGGAACAACCTAGTTGTTTGGATTGATAAGGCAATATGATTTGTTTCCATAAAAAATAATTGAGCTGCTCTTTTAATTTTAATAAAAAGTGTTTTCCTGTGTATGCCTTAGTATTCGAATCTAAAAAATAAAACCTAAAACCAGCATGCTCCTTTTTAAATTCAATCACTAAACTTTCTAAATAACTACGCGCACCAGAAGCCGCAATTTGTAAATCGCGCATATCCACTGCTACTTTAATGGGGTTATTACTCATGCAGCTATTGGTTGTCTGTTTTGTATATGATTAATCATATAGCCTGACAAAAACCAGGAGAAATAACTTAAGTACATATAAGAATCAATGTACGCGGTAAACATAGGTACAAACATGCCAATTTTGATAAGTACAATTGCCAACATTATTTTCCATTCCTTTCCGGCTGTGATTTTTAATTGCTGCAGCCCAGTTTTAATTAATTTAAAATAGATGTATATATACAATGCCATCGCTAATAAACCTGCCTGTACGCCAATAATTATGAATTGATTTTCACCGCCTATGTTATTTTGATTCGTCATAGATACCCTACCCGATTCACCCAAGCCCAAGCCCCATGGCTGTGTTGCTATTGCATTAATTCCATCCAACCATTCTAATACATGGCCTAAACTTGACTCATTTTGAAATGTAATAGTATTCAGTATAAAATCATACAAATCGCCTTCCAATATATAAATTACATACAATACAATGATAGCAACTATGATATGAAAAAAATGTACAATTCTTTTATTTTCTACAATCCACCCATAAACATAGATAACTAAAAAATAGCTAATAAAGGCAGCTCTTGACAAGGCTAAAACAATACAAATAAAACTAGCAATTAAGCCAATAGTCACTAATGTATTAATCTTAGTTTGTACTTGCTTATTTATTTCGGTATTATTCTTTGAACTTATTAAAGCCAGCATAATAGCTAAGCACATTACAATCGCAGAAGCAAATTCCAATGGATTCGCAAAAATACTTCCAAACCTTTTTGCCGTTGATTCTGTTTCAAAGGTCCACAACAATCCATAATTACCTGAAGCCTCAGTATTAAAAAAATAAAAGTTATAATCACTAAACCCAGTAAAGCTCTGTAGGTGCTGATTTAATATGCGCTCTCCAAAAACAACCATGGCGGCTAACAGCATTACCGTAACAATAAATGAAAATAATTTATTAATATTCACTTGATCCTTATCACAAAGCCTTCCTATAAAGTACAATATACAAAAAAAGGATAAGTTTTTTAACGCCATCAATTTGGCTATTATAGTATAGGAACCAATGGGGACAATGACATATAATAAAGTATATACAAAAAAACCAATAATTAATTTGTCAATAATATGTAATACTGGTTTTTGTTTTATTTGTGTTGCCACTAATAAACAAGCCGACAATACGGCTACTTCCTTAAAAGATTGTAATAAGGGTATCCACCTACCAAACCCATACATAAAACTAACCGACATCGCGTTGATATATATAGGCAGTCCAACAATAACAAAAATTAAAAAGCCTTCAATTTGCTTTTTAAACATTTGAGTTAATGCATAAAAAAAAGAACCTAAATAAGCGAGTGGAAATAAAAACATAAAAACTTTAAAATACTATAAATAGCGTATGCCAATTTTTAATAAAAAACTATCTACATCATTGGGGTTCTCAAAACCAAATCCGGATGCTGATGCTGGTTGTGAAAAATTATAATTAAAAGAGCGCTTTCCAATTAAACTTGCCGACAATAAAAAATGTTTGCAGGGGTGATCATACAAAATTCTAAAACCCATATCCACCCATTTGGTTTTACTCGGATTTTGAAAGGCCAGTCCACTCCCTTCATAATCATCTGCATTTTTAGTGGTGCTTTCCAGCTGGATGGCCAATTGTTTCATGCCTTCAAATTTACTTACACGCATCATAAAATAGTTTCCACCTGATCCAATGGGCGCGCCTAAATTTTGGCCCAAAAAATTATAACCAGATGGACGATATCCCCCATGCACATACCAGGTACCCGCAGTTCGTACAGGAAAACTGGATGCTTGTTGAATACGCGTATACTCAGTCATCAACTGCCAATACTTTAAAGGCTTTTTTTCATCGTAATTAAATAATTTTCGAAATCCATAAGTATAGGCCCTGGAATGTTCCGGATCCTGTATAAAATCGCGCATATTGTAAAAAGCATCATTGCGGGACCATTCCGTATAAAATTCTGCATGCGCTGGTTCCCAAACCCATCTTAAAAAAGCCCCTGCGTATTGATCAATACTTTCTTCCACAGGATATAGTAGCCAGTTACTGTATGTGTCTCCGTCCCCTTGTCTTGCTGCATTTCGAAAAATTAAATTCCAATTGGGTGCGGATGCTAATGGATCCGTACTGTAATCCCATAACATTAGTTCAGGTTCTTGAGCTACTCTTGTCAACCCCATACTTAATCCTTTGACCCATTTGGGTTGATAGCTTAACATAGCGCCATTAAAATATCTTTTTTCATCCTTAGATTGATCTGGCCCATAGCCCAAATAATTTTCGGCCAATCCACGATAGGCTGGATTTATTTCCTCCAAGTAAGCGGCTACCCACTGCCATTCAAAACTTCCTATTTTAGTGCGCCAGGGGCGGCGACTATTAAATGATAAGTGCATGAATCCAGCGGGATGTGAACTCATAATTAATGGATTCATGACTGAAGGGCCCCAGGTTAAGTTTTCGGAACTCACCCCCAAGCTAACAGGTCCTGCATTTAAGCGTATACTTGAATTACCTAATAAATTATTTTTCAAAAATGGATCATCAAATATTCCATTAAAAACTAAATTATTTTTAAAATGATCATAGCTATAGCTATCGGGATAATTATAGTTAGGCGTTTGAATGGTGCCGCGATAATTTTTATTTTCGGCCCATACAAACTGCTGTTGGTATTGGATGGTTAAGGGTCCTAGTTTTAAATATACGCCACCACTGATATATGTTTGCCTTCCACTACTTGCAACCATGGGGCCATCTAATTCCTGAAACGGATGTTCAGTTACATATTGCCCTGTTACTTGTAATGGTAATATAGTAGCATAAAATGTGTTGCCTAAAAACTTTTTACTGATAGGGTGTAATCCCTTTTTAAAATATACCGGATCCAACCATTTCAAAGCACTATCCCACGCACCAATTTTAGTAGGCTGCAATGGTCGTGACATAAATGAAATATCTGATTCAATTTTCCCCATCAATTGTAAACGCCTTAATGCATCCTCAATAGGTAATTGATCCATACTGATGGTTTGCGCTTTTGCAATTTGAGGAATTAAAATGCTAGCGCAAAAAACAATGGCAACAATAATTGCTTGTACTTTTATAAAAAAATTACCTATCTTTTTTTTTCTTTGCTTCACTTATCTTTCAATATAATATTCCTTGCCGCTGTTTGTATTGCTTATTTGTTTTTCCAAAAGCCATATAAGCCTTTTTCTAACTCATAAGTCTCCCATGATTTTTGTTCTCGTTTGGGTTGTTGTTGTGCCCACTGCCACATATCTAATAATCCGGTCTCTAAACTGGTCGTATCCTTATAATCCAATAATTGCACACTTAACTCATGTGCTGGTAATGCATCCTTTACTTCGTGTCGTGCTTGTTCATGTTTAATTTCCCCGGAACCAATTACTTGTTTTAATACATCAGCAGCTTGCTTGATAGAATAATATTTCCAACTTCCAATGTTTATGATTTGTTTGGAAGCCCTCGCGTCATTACCTGCCTTCCACAATGGTAATAAGCAATCATCAATACTTGAAAATGCGCGTTGTTGTGACCCATCACCAAAAATGGTAAATGGTAATCCGTTGATATATTGATACATCCAAATACCTAATACATTTCGGTACCGGTCCCAAATATTTTGATTACGTCCGTATACATTATGTGGTCGTATGATACACCAGTCTAAACCATGTTGTTCACCCGCAATTTGAATATCCATTTCACATGCATATTTGGCTACTCCATATGGATCAATGGGTGCTGGCTTATCCGTTTCTTTAAACGGTGGTGTTCCTATGCCATACACTGCCATACTTGACGTGAATACTAACCTTTGTACATTATGCGTAATACAAGCATTCACCACATTCGCAGTAGCCACCAAGTTGCAGTTGTAATTAAATTTTCGGATAAACGGACTTAACCCTTCAGCCGCATAAGCTGCAAAATGATAGACAATAGATACGTCTTTAAACAACTCATCAATGTTATCCTTGCTTAAATCCAATTGGTGAAATACTACACCCTTAGGTACATGCTCCTTATAGCCACCCGATAAATCATCGATACCAATAATTTGTGTCTCTGGATGATTTTCTAAAATCCATTCTGCCATGCGGGAACCTAATAAACCCGCAACGCCTGTGATGATAATTTTTTTCAAGTGTTTTAATTTAAATTGTTAAGCTTCTTATTGAATTTTTGTAGTACTATTTTGCGGTTGCATTTTTACAATCGCAATTTTTCTGTTGATTTTCTTAAGAATGTATCCCTGATTTTATCCCTTCACCAATTCCCTTATACAATGCTTTTATTTTTTGCCATCTGCCTCGGCCTATAAAATAAGCTGTGACACTCAAGTAATATAAACTTTGATACAATATCACTGTAGGTGCATGCAATACGCTCGTGTATTTTTTTAACAGCCAAATATGATTGCGCGCATTTAAGTAATGTACTTTAGGGCTTATATAACCTTCGGCTGTTTTTTTGGTTGATTTATGTGACATTCCAGCTATATGATAGATAACAGACGCTGGCGCATAACCTAAATCATAGCCTGCATTTTTTATTCGAAATGATAAATCTACATCCTCATAATAAATAAAAAATGGATCATATAATAATCCCACTTTTTTTAGCACTTCAGTTTTCACCATAAAAGCACATCCAGTAATCCAATCTATTTTGTTTACAAAATGCTGGTTTTGATATCGATACTTCTGTTGCGCATCTTTTTTATTATACCCAATTGTTTTTGTGATACCCAACCATTGATTAAAATTGGAGCCTGCATTCCAAATCAGTGTTCTGTCGTGATGAAAATAAATTAATGGTTGTACAGCTCCCATATTTTCATTTGCATCCAAGGCCTGTACCAAAGGCTCTAAAAAATCACTTTCAACTGCCACATCATTATTAAGTAATAGCGTATAAGCATATTCATGTTCTACTGCATATTGCATTCCTTTATTATTACCACCCGTGAAACCTGTATTTTGATCACAGGTTAAAATAATAATATTACTATGATTTTTTCTTAATTCATTTAGGGACTCATCCGATGATGCGTTATCAACACAAATAATATCATAATCCTGATATGAAGTTTGATACAATGATTGTAAGGTATCATTGGTTAATTCATAACTATTCCAATTCACTAGTATGATGGCTAATTTTTTAGACATGCGCTTCTTGATAAAAATTAGCAGTCATCATAAATTGTATTGCAAGTTTAACTGTAACATAAACTGCTGTATATCGCGACCAGGAATCCATCCCTTTTCTTTAGTGGGGAACCACTCCCATTGGTAATTATTAGTTTGCATATAACTAATCCTTGGTCCTATTGTATATTTTTTTACACGCCAATCTATTTTTAACGTGGTGATAAAATCAACATAGTATTGTTTAAACTGTCCGGATGGTGTATATGTATATTGATAGTAATCATTATTATGTACACGCCTTTCACCGGTGATGCCTATCCGATTATTATTTTTGCGCCAATTAAATTCAACGGTTTGCGAGGAGCCGCCAGGACCCACGCCCGCGCCTAACAATTGTCCGTCATGTGTATAGCCTTGCCTTACATTGGATCCCAAATACCAGCTGCTAGGAATACCTGTACTAAATTGTTCCGCACGCGTTAGCAATTGTACCTGTGTGAGTTCACCCAATAATTCCCAATAATGTTTTTTGGAAGTGGTGAATATTTTTTTAATTCCCCAAGTACTTGCGTATCCTTTATCGGGTTGCAATACCCAATTTCTTAAACTTGTTCTTTGTAAGTTCCAACCTACTTCACCATACAATGTGGTATTGGCTTCCGGCATGGAATAATTAAAATAAAATGCCGTGAGGATTATTGGTTGATATAAGCCATCATCTGGAATATTGTAAAAAATATTTTTACCCGGTATATGACTTGACCAGTGATTCAGATCTTTTTCATACTGCATATAGGTTTGTTCAAAACCAATATTTAAATGGGGCACCCACTTTGGCTGATAGCTAATGTTTATTCCATTGATAATTCTTTGGTGATTCTCCTTTGGAACATATAATTGATTTCCACGCAGTGGTATAAATGTACTAGGCGGCGTCCAACCACCATTTGTTAATTTGCCTGCAATTAATTCAATATTAAATTCCCCAATCTTGGAACTCACTGGTTTGCTTGTTCCTAATGTAATATGCGGAAAACCTGCCGCTGTATTTGAAAGTAATAATGCATTACGTTGTGCTGGACCCCACCATTTATTTTCATTTGAAATGCCTACCTGCCAATTTTTATAATGCAACTTAATAAAAGATTGCCCCCAAGCACTTTTATTATAGGGTTTATCTCCCATGCGTTCAGGCAACTCAATAAAATTATAAAAACGATAATAATCTCGCCATAGCGTCTCATCTGCATCTAATGGTAGTCCATCAAATAATTGATTTTGTGCTAATACCATTTCAGGTGCTAATTGTATTTCAACAAAATTCCATTGTGCATTTAAACCTGCCCGTATGTATTGTTGCCAACCTTTTGAAGGCACCATTGCACCATCGTTCCAATTATAGGGATGCGCTTGTACATATTGTAATTTATTTAGTAATGGCACCATCCTAAGTCGAATACTATCATTTTTATACACCTTAATAGATTCGTATTTTGAACTATCTCCCCATAAGTTTTTTATTAGGATATAGCTATCATTCTTAAAATCCGTTTGAGCTTTGATTGCAAATGGGAAAATAAAAAAAAATAAAAATAAACTAACTCTTTGCAAACCTAATTCTTTGTACAATAAAAAATGATGTTGCTAGTGCTACCGCCTCAATGATCATTGGATAATACCCGACGTATTTGGGATCCAATCCTAACTGAAATGCATCAATACTTAATAATGAGATAAACAATATAAAAACTCCTGCACCAAAATAAGCGGTATACTTTTTTTCTAAAAATATTTCAGTCACATTTAAAACATTCAATGCTATTAACATTGGAACGATGCTTATTAATTTTATTAATTGTTGCACTTGTGTGAAAAAGTCAAGATTATTGTCATGCTTTCCGATTAATAGCAGGGTCAGTAATTGTTCAGGAAAAAGAAACATAATGCCACTAGCCACCAAACAAGATAATGCTAATAAAATATTCTGTTGTTTTTTTAATCGCTTCCATTGCTCAAAACCTAATTGATGGGTGCCTGCTGCATGAGGCATCATAGCGGATCCATAGGCATTCACTAACATCCTAAAGCTTGATATCAGTTTATCTATGAAGCCGTAGGCCGATAAATACAGTGGAGTAACAAATGAGGGGATGGCGAATAAAAATAAGGACTGCTGCAAATGAACGGTTAAGCCATTACCCAATACCAAGCTATTTGTTTTTAATAATTCAAATAATTTTTCTGTGGATGGATAATATTCAGAAAGCCCTTTTTGAAAAAATACTGTTTTTAAATAAAATGCGTTTAGTAATAACATGATTACTCCTGTTCCCAATAAACTAATTTGAATAATATAAACACTATCTCTCATTATATAAATAATCAATAATAATAAGAGCCTAAAAAATAAGTTAATAAATGTATACTTATTGATATTGTAGGTCGCTATTAAATAAAATTGCGGATTGATAAACTCCGCTAATATCATAGGGAGTATCATAAAATAATAAACCCCATTTTTAATAAAGATGGGTAAAGCAGATATGATAATAATAGCAATCAGTAGGGGAATGAATCGCATCGCCAAGGTGTTCGCAATGATCTTTTTTTTATCTTCCAATGTTACTGCTTTTTTTATCTCAACCATACTTGTTTGCATAGTGCCGTAATTAACAAATATGGCAATGAGTGAACCAAAGGATAAGGCTAAAAAATAAACTCCTAGGTTTTCAGCATTAATATGATGTACTAATATTGGGATAACCATTAATTGAAAAACAGCATTGGTTATACTGAATATCAACAATGATACAAATTGGTTAATAGTGGGAAAGTGTGACTTCATTTATTTTTTTACAATTACAATTGTATGAATATTCGGCAAAATAAATTGCTTGAAATACTTACTCTGGTGTGTTAATTATTTTGATGATTAAACTTCCCATTGACCATGATTCATCGCACATTTGATCCGAAACATTTTTTTGAACCAACAAATCTTTAAAACTTATAGTGACTTTTGAGGCGCTATGTTTTATTGTTTTATCAATTTTATAAACTGACGTTTTAAATACATCTGTCATATGACATATGCCTGCAATATCCATATATGCGCCAGTTTTCGGTGGATTATTAATTAAACCATAATCTGCAGGATAGGATTGATACAAGCAATAAATTGCATTACATGGAGTATTTGAAAAAGTTGCATTTAACACCGTCGTTCCATCCATATTGATATTCCAAATATCGGGACCATCTATACCACCATAATTATTATTGCCATCCCAACTATCATGAAAACGCGGTTCTGCAATTATTTCTATTGCTTGATGAGCTGGTAGGTTATCTAGATTAATGGTAAACCCATTCTTATTATAACGACCAATTAAATACTCGCCATTTTTTTTATATAAGATGGCGCCCGTTAATTTATCGGTTGATCCTGTTTTAAAATTATTATTGTAAACCATCACTTCGTTATATCCCGACTTCGCACATCCCATAATCAAGCTGATCGAAGCTAAAGTGATAAATAATTTTACTTTTCTTGAAATTTCTAAAACGTTCATAATTTAATTTTATGATATTATCGATTAATTACTGATAGGTATATTATAATTTTTTATAATGCTTCGCCTTTCTTAGTCACATTTTTGACATGCAAATGACTAAAAGACAAAGGTTTATCAGTATAAAACAAAAATATTCTAATTATTAGAAACCACCTAAAAATGAAGATTAATTAATGCCTATTTGAGCAGCATTGGGGGCTAATTGCTCGCCCTTAAAAATAAGCAAACTATGCGATTTACAACAATTTAATGCCCTCTATTAGGTGGCATAGATTTGGCTAGCATTTTTCGACTGATTTTGACAACAGAATTAAAGGTTTTTTGGGTCTTTTTCACGATTTCCGGCCAGAATTGGCGGATTTTTAGGTCCTTTCCTTACTCCACCACCCCATCTGTAATCACTACATCACTCAAAGCACCGGTACATAAACCTTTGATGGTGATGGATTCGCCAACTTTTTGAGTAATGGGTGCGGTGCTGATCATGGTGACAGACACATTGGAAAATGAATCGGTTCGGCCAAGCACTATGGTTGTTTTTCCTTCCTGATTTTTATCAATACTTAAAAGCATGCCTGTTACAACTACCGCCTTATTTAAATATAAGCTATTGGCTAATTTTTCATCGGCTTGGTACTTTGCAACTAAGGAGTCAGCGGTAATTACAATACCAGTTTCTGATTGTACTTGTCGATGATTGTTGCTTGAATAAACAAAAATATAGTAGTAAATACCAAATGCAATGGCAGCGATCAAAGCAAGTATAATAATTATTTTATTTTTTGTAGACATAGCTTTCGGTTTTTATTGGCCCTATTAAAACTTTAAGTTCCTCAACTCCTTCGGTTTTTTTAAAGTAAACACCCTAGAGATATTAAAACCAAATCGCAAATCACCTTTGCTCCAGCTACCTGCGGTTTCATTGATAAAAGTACGCTCTGTCATACCGGTTGAATTAGATACATGTAACTGAAATACATGGCCGCCTGTTTCAATGTCAAACCCTACTGACAAAGGATCGTAGTAGCCAGACAATTTATCAATACGATAAAAATACTCGGTAGTAATATTGACTCGCTTACTGATTCTTTGTCTGAAGCCAATCCCCAAAGAATAAAAGTCATTGGGAATAGTTGCATTTTCAACAATATTATAATGTAAAAACGTTGGTGTTAATTGCAATGAAAAATAGTCATTAAATTTTCGTGCAAATAAAATTTGATGTGCGTATGAAAATTTATCTGAGGCATAGGGTACATAGGTTGTTGTTGCATCTTTCAAGGATTTATAAATGGCAGTACCCACATAACTAATACTTAAAGGGATATTGCGTTCGCCGGTTTGTTGGCTTAATGCTTTATATTTTACAAATCCATCAAATTGTTTTTCAAAAGTACTACGCCCAATGCCAATCATTAAATTTTTAGTGATGCCGTAGTCCAATCCAAGGCGCATGGTTGCTTGATCCAAACCAAAAAGGTTATATCCTCCTGAATTAATAGTACCAAAACGATGTAGAATTCTAAAATCTAAAATGCCTTCACCCACATTTTCAATGGATTGTCCATTAACGATTCGGGTAGTTTTAAAAATTCCAGTTGCAATATCCTTCGCCACAGTGGTTGGAGTTTCGGCAAATAAATCAATTGTTTGCGCTGTTGCATTCATTTGCATTCCTAAAATGCATAAAAAAAGTAAGCAGGCTTTCAATTTAATCATAATGGGTATTTTAATACTAAAGATATTAATATTTACAATTCAATTTAATAACAGCTAGGTTGGCAATTTTATCTCCTATATACATTCCTGATATCCCATAATCTTTTATCTTAACATTAAATTCCCCTTCAATGGTAGGCCTGCCCTGTGCTAAGGTCAGTGTTCCTTTGGTCGTGGTTTTTTGGGCTACACCATGTATGGTTAATGTCCCTTCTACTTGAATAGGATAAGCACCATCCTTTGAAAAATTAATCTCTTTAATATTAGTGATATATCCTTTAAAATCAGCCTTTGGGAATTGGGTTGATTCCATATAATTTTCATTAAAATGATCCTCCATTAATTGATTCTCAAACTTGAAGCCTTTAACTAACACGCCAAAAATAATTTGTCCAGTGGCATCCACAAATTTTGAATCCACTTGATTATTGACGGCAGCAATTTTGACAAGCGCTCCTGTTGCGTTAAAATATATTTGTCCTGATTTAGTGGCAAATACTTTTTGCGAATTTGCAGTATGCGTTAAACCAATGAGTAAAACAATTGCTATTAAACTTGATACGCTCGTTACTTTTGATCTTAGGTTCATATATTATATTTACTTAAATATTTATTTTAAAATCGATTACACTATAAACAAAGTTCTTTATTATTTTCAATAAACTTTAATTTATAATCAAGTTTTCCACCCACACAAACATTAATTATCGAACTAAGTAATTATGTTTAGTTATTCAACGCACCCTTATTCACCCACAATATCAATTTATTAATAGTGCATTGGTCTAGTTTGGCCATATTCTTAGGCATCGGAGATGCTTGTCCATTTTGTAATATTGAATTTATCAACTTGCCATTAGTTACATAAGGCTTTACACTCGCATAAGTATTTAATAAAATTCCGCCGCCAATCAAATTAGCCGAAGCTGCGCCATGACAATTGTTACAACTGGTATTTAATATATTAGTAACCGTTACAGTGTAAGTGATATTGGTGGTATCGCAGGTGGCGACTACAACTTGTGGATAGACTTGATCCTTTTTGTCATAATAACAAGCGGAAAATAAAAATATTCCTATGAAAATTATAATTTTATTGCGGATATCCATTATTAATCCATTTTTGTATTTGTAGTATTTTGCAATCCACCATTTTACCTGCAGGAGGCATTCTTTTGGAAACTGCTAAGCTGGGTAAATAATTAATTGAATTTATAAAAATACTTTTATTCGCAGTTACATATGCTTTTGTACTTGCGTAGTCACCTAAATAAATATTAGCTGACCCAGGTTTAGATCCATGACAGCCGCCACAATTATTAGATAAAATAGTTTGTATTGCACCTGTATACGTAAAAACAGTAGTGTCACATACATTAGTACAATTGGTGTTTAATGCGCCCTGCTCAATCCATTTTTTTATGCTAGCAAGATGTGCTGCGGTCATTTGTGGACTTGACCTTGGTGGCATATCATCGCCAATGATGGTGTAGTATTCACTATTAGAAACATTCTTTGCCCTAATTCCTTGCATAATATAGGCATAGCTTGTTGTAATGACTCCCTCACGGTGACTTGCTAGATCATGACAACCCGCAGATCCGCAATAGCTCACATACAAGGGCAAAATTTCAGTATTGAAACAAACGGTATCTGATACAGTTGTTCCTGTGCCTGGAGGCGTAATAACTGGCGGTGTTACTACAAAAACAGTATCCTTTGGGTAATTAGAACTGATATTAATAATATCGTGCTGGCAACTCGTCAATAAAATAGTTGCTACAAAAATGATAATATCCTTGGGGGTTAAACGCATCTCAATTAATTCATTACAAAGATACAATTTAAATAAGGGGCGCGTTAATAATTGTTTGTTAAATAAAAAAATGGCCAGATGATTTATATCATTCATCTGGCCATTAAAATTTTAAAAAATATTTTATTGCTAATTGCGCTTAATCAAACTGCAAAGGGATATTTATTTTTAAACTAAAATTTCGGCCCATGTTAAAAACACCCATTCGGCCACTGGCCTCGTTCATAGGGCCATACTTTAAACGATTCAAATGGTTTTGATAAGCAATGTCAGCCATGTTTTGACCAACAAGAGAAACATTGAATAATGTTTTATTTTTTCGTTGCACTTGTGTACTAAAGCCAATATTTAAAAGCGTATATGCGGATGTAACCGTTTCTGTATTATATCCCTCAAATGGATTATTTTGGGCAAACACATTATCTAATTGAAAATTGATAAAGCTATTTCGGATGGCTTTGGATTTCTTAAACATTTCAATTCTTATTTCAGACAACCATCTTGCACTTGGTATACCTGGNAAATTAATAGATCCATCTAAAGCTTCTTTAAATTGTCCGCGNATTAAACTNACACTATTTTCNACATGNAACCAATCTAATGGATGTGGATGAAAATCAACATTTAATTCTGCACCATATAAGTGTGCATCTTTTTGTCTAAATGCNAATGCATACAAATCATCCCCATTTTCAACAATAATGGAGTCGCCTCCTGATTTTGCTGTTAATTTTTGATAAAAAATATANTCATTNACGGTATTGTAAAATACATTTCCAGCAACACTCATATGCTCATTACTCCATTCCAGGGCAGCATCAAATTGTAAACTTTTTTCAGAAATTAGTGCTTCATTGCCATACTCAAATCTGTTGGTGCCTTCGTGCGCACCAAAGGAAGCAAGTTCGGCCATGTTAGGCGCGCGGAACCCGCGCGCAATATTAAATTTTATAGTAAGCTTTTCACTTAAATCATGGGCTACGCCAATAGCCCCTGAAATATTATTGAACTTCTTATTACTTTCTTTATTTTCATCAAATGCAGGATTAAAATAATTCATCCACTTTTGATCATAACGCAATCCCCCACTCCAACTGGTTTTATCCGTTCTCTTTTGCGTGTAGTAAAATGCACCAATATCAAAGCTATTATAATCAGGGACTAAGGCTTCTTCCCCCTTGTTCGTATTTTTTTGCTGCATCCCATTGACGCCATAGGTATTTTTCCAATTATTTTTTTCTTCCTTTAAGTATTGTATTGCATAATTAAATGTATTTAAATCAAAATACAATTCTTTCTCATTTAAATCCAACACATTACCAAATTCCATTCTTTGGTTTCTTTGTAAACCAAAGGTGGCTTTCAATCGGTCGTTGCCAATCTTGATATTATTATCGAGTGTATATTTTGTGTGTTGAATTTTTTGCATTGGTGCATTTGGCGTAAAGCTTTTTGAATCTTCTTCACCCACAATCATTTCTTCTGCAATCCCATTGACGTCCTTCATCATGATAAATTGACCATCATCGGAACGATCTCCTTCAACGATACCTAAGTTTTGATAAAAATTACTAAATGAAAGCATTGAATAACCCCAATTTTTATCTAATCCAACATAGCCCCCGCCATTGCGTTCAAAAAATCTGGAGTTGAAAACATTTCCATCATATTTGTTTTTATAATCACTTGCGTTTTTTGCACTAAAATTGAGGCCCCATATATACCCCTTGTTGTTTCCTGCAAGATCAAAGTGATTACCCATCATGCGATTATTACTTTGATAATTGGAAATGATATTGCCTTTTATGATGCCCTCACTTACTGGAACATTTGAAATAATATTTATAACGCCGGCCAACGCATCTGATCCATAAATTAAAGATGCTGGAACCTTTAAAACCTCAATCCTGCTTACATTGTATTCATCTATTTCAATACCATGTTCATC
>JGI12421J11937_10000353_pt1 | contig 17659 bp, 7 predicted proteins | sample LakErihyJuly2011_2_FD_11937 | JGI IMG/M metagenome (IMG submission 11937)
TAAATCACGTCTACACTTACTTTCATCGTAAGATGCAGTACTCCAAGATGAACTTAAATATGCAATACTTTCAGATACTATAAAATCTAAGTTACTTTTTAGTATAGTATAAGCTGCTACTACATTTGAAGATGATATTGATGATGTGTATAAAGTTACAGTTGGTAAAGAACCCGTACCATTTGCTATTATGTTTGTTACAATAGAAATAGATGCCGATATTGCGTTAGCTTCAGTTTGTGTTGCCGCACTTACTCCAAAATATTGTGTAGCATCAGTTACTTTAATATTTGCACTTGTATTTGGTGTTATTATTATTGGTATAGGAGTTACTGCATTTCTATCAGCTCTTACGAATGTATGTGCTGCTTGTGGTAAATGTTTAACTGCTCCAGTTGATGCAGATACAAATGTATGTACTGATTGAGGTAAATGTTGTATAGCATTTGCTGATGCTGATACGAATGTATGTATAGAACCAGAAGCACTTCCAGCATCTCCTACATTTATTCTAAATATACCATTTTGTCTTTGTAGACCGTTTGAAGTTGCTGATATAAATGTATGTGCGCTTGTATATGAAGATGGTCCTACATTAATATTAAATGTGTTTGTAGTTACACCAGATATACTTAACCATCTACCACTTGGGTAATCGTATCCAGCTCTTGGGTAAGATTTTGAAACTAAATTATCATCTAATATACAAGTATAAACTAATGAGTTATCCGAAATTTTAATGTAATCACCATTACTAAATCCGTGAGATGCTATTGTTATAGTAACATCTCCAGTTTCAGCATTGTAAGGTGCATTTGTTATTGTATGTTGTGTAAATCCAACTGATGTTATCTCAATTGATTTTCCAGCGTATGGGTCACTACCACTTCTAGGATAACTATGAGTTGTTGCGTTACCATCCTGGTCACAGGTAAACGCTATTGATGAACTTACTAAAATAACACTTCTACCAACACCTAAGCCATGCTGTCCAACAGTTACATCCATGTCTCCAGATAGTGCATTGTAATTAACCGCAGATGGTGTAAAGTATTTATTAGCCGCCGATGCCCCAACACTAACCGTCAATGTAGTTGGTGTAGTATTTGTTATTTTAAAAGAACGTCCTGCGTATGGGTCTATACCAAATCTAGGATAAGATTTAGTTGATTGATTATTATCCATATCACAAGTAAATGCAATTGAACCCGTTGTTATTACAATACCTTCTCCGATACTTAAAGTGTGCGGTCCAACAGTCAATACAAAATTACCAGTTGCTGGGTCATAAGTTGCAGCTGTAGGAGTGAAGGATACATCAGGACCAGAAGCACCAACATTTACAGTTATAGTATTAGTTGTTACTGAAATTATATTTAACTTACTATTATATGCACGCTGTCCAACTGAAGGTAATTTGTGTTCCGTTCTATTACCATCCATTTCACAAGTGAATACAAATGATTCAGGTTTTAAATAAATAAAATCAGATGCTTTATAGCTGTGGTTTGGAATAGTAATTACAAAGTTACCATTGGCAGGATTATATGTTGCCGTAGTTGGTTTAGAACCTGTACCATTTTGTAATATGTTTATAATTGTATCAAAGCTTCCTGATATACTTTTTGCTATTGAAGATGATATAATTACCGAAGATGTATATTGATTTGTATTTGTTATTTTTACTAATCCATCAACATTTTTTATTAATGTAGGTAACGTATCAGTACCATTTTCAACAATATCCAAAACAATATCAAAACTATTATTTGAAGCTGTAAGATATGTAGATGATATTGATGCGGTTGTTATATATCTGCTTGTCGCTGTTCTTCTAATTAAAGAATTTACATTTGTTACAATAGTTGGAATTGAACCCGTACCATTTTCTACAATATCAAGTACGATATCAAATCCAGTAGTTACTTTTACCTTTTCAGAAGTATCAGGTGTATTTGAAGATGTTATTTGTGTACCACCTAAAACATTTACACCTTTGTTTGTATTCTTAACAATAGTTGTTGGTATTGAACCAGTTCCGTTTGATAGAATATTAAGTATATTACCAAATGAAGATGATATAATAGATTTATCAGTTGTCCCTACTGATATTGATGATGTAATTTGTAGAGCCGTAGTTGCTTTGATTCCATCTGCAGTATTTAGTACCACATTAGGTGCTGAATTACTTCCACTTTCAATTACGTTTGCTACAATATCAAAACCATCCTCTATTGATTTTCCACCAATTGCTACTAATTTTGCTAAACCTTTTGTAAAGTTTAATGAATCAATTGTTTCTTCAGATTGAACTCCAGTAGCTTGGGATGGATATAAATAATAGAATCTTCCTGCAGTTACACTTCTTTCATTACCACCATACACCAAATCGGTAATTACAGCATCTACAATAAATCCAGTATCTCTATAACACTTACTTTCAATATAATCTAAGTTAGGATATATTTCATTAGCGTAATCAACGGTGTTTTGTTGTAAGAATGCTCTATTTTTTCTTACCAAAGCTGCTGCATTTGTTATTGTTGAGGATGGTACACTTAATATATTATTTTTAATTATATTTTGTACCAATCCACTACCATAATCAATACCAGTTATAGTACTATCTAATTGAGCAGTTGCCGATGGTACACCAGCTACGATTGCTTTAGATGGATATTCATAATAGTATTCTCCTGCAAATTTACTTCTTTCGTTACCACCATATACTAAGTCAGTTCTAACCGCATCTAAAATATATTTAACATCCCTTCTACATTTGATATCATCGTAAGGTGCATCACTCCAAGAAGAACTAACATATTCAACTACTTCATTTGCAATCAAATCTCTATTCAATCTTATTAAATTACTTGCATTTACTTTATTGCTTTCAGCTTGTATAAATGTTGAATTTAATACTGTCTTTTGTGCTAATCTATTTGCGTAGTTAATACCATCAATAGTTTGCATTAATTGTGAACCAGTTGCTGCCGATGGATATGTAAAGTAATAATATGATGCTACTCTACTTCTTTCGTTACCACCATACACCATATCAGTAATTGCGGCATCTAATATATGACCAACATCTCTTTTACAAGTTGTTTCGTTATAATCATGCCCAATCCAAGAAGATGATAAATATGCTATTGTTTCATCTTTAATAAATTGAGTATTGTTTCTTAATAATACTTTTGCTTTTGTTACATCCGAAGATACCGTAACAAATGGAGTATTTAATATTATTTTTTGTGCTAAACGTGATGCGTAGTTTATACCATCTAATGTTTGTTGAAGCTGTGCTCCTTGCGCTTGTGATGGGAATTCCCAATAGAATAATCCGTTAAATATTGATGCTGAATTTGCGTTCCATATTAAATCTTCAGCAGAACCACTAAGTATAAATCCTAAATCACGTCTACACTTACTTTCATCGTAAGATGCAGTTGACCAAGATGAACTTAAGTATGCGATTGATTCCGATACAATAAATCCAATATTATTTTTAAGAATTTCATAAGCTGCTACACTATTAGATGATGTTATTCTATTTGTATATGTTTGAAAAACTGGTGCTGAAAACTCACCACCTTCAATTATCTTTGTTACTATTGATATTGATGACGATATAAAGTTTACATCACTTACACTTGCCGAATAAGATGCTGAAATATATTGTGATGCATTTGTTACTTTTATATTTCCGTTTAACGAAGATGTTAATGCCGGTATAATAGATGTTCCATTTATTAATACTCTCTCAACTAAAGCAAATGATGAACTAATACTTGCACTTTCTGCAGTTGTTGCTGCAGAACTTGCTGTGAATACGGTATTGGTTACTTTAATTAAACCATAAGTATTTTGTACTAACACAGGTACAGTACTTACCGAATTTTGATTTGTTCTAACAAATGTATGAATTGATTGCGGTAAATGTTTTATAGCGTTTGCAGATGCTGATACAAATGTGTGAACTGATTGAGGTAGGTGTTTTATAGCGTTTGCTGATGCTGATACAAATGTGTGTATAGAACCAGAAGCACTTCCAGCATCTCCTACATTAATTGTAAAGATACCATTTTGTCTTTGTACTCCATTTGCAGTTGCTGATACAAATGTATGTGCGCTTGTATAGGAAGATGCTCCTATATTAATATCAAATGTGTTTGCAGTTACATTAGATATTGCTAACCATCTTCCGCTTGGATAATCATAACCAACTCTTGGATACGATTTTGAAACTAAATTACCATCTAATATACAAGTATAAGTTAATGAATTGTCAGCAATCTTAACATAATCACCATTACTAAATCCATGAGATGATATTGTTAAAGTAACATCACCGGTTTCAGCATTGTATGGTGCATTAGTTACGGTATGTTGAGTAGCCCCAACTGATGTTATTGTAATTGATTGCTCTGCGTATGGGTCACTTCCACTTCTAGGATAACTATGAGTTGTTGCGTTACCATCTTGGTCACAGGTAAATGCTATTGAATTATTTTCTAAAACAACACTTCTACCAACACCCAATCCATGCTGACCAACAGTTACAACCATATCACCAGTTAGTGCGTTATAACTAGCCGTTGTAGGTGTAAAATATTTATTAGGGCCTGATGCTCCAACATTAACCGTCAATGTAGTTCCAGTAGTATTGGTTATCATCATAGAACGTCCTGCATATGGGTCTATACCAAATCTAGGATAAGATTTAACCGATTGGTTATTATCCATATCACAAGTAAATGCAATTGAACCCGTTGTTATTACAATACCTTCTCCGATACTCAAATTATGAGAACCAACAGTCAATACAAAATCTCCATTTGCTGGATTGTAAGTTGCGTTGGTAGGAGTAAATTGTACATTAGGTCCTGATGCACCAACATTTAGAGTTACAGTATTTGATGTTACTGATTGTACTATTAATCTATTAGTATAAGCCGGTTGACCTGCTGACGGTAACTTATGTTCCGTTCTATTACCATCCATATCACAAGTGAATACAAATGATTCAGGTCTTAAATAAATTCCATTAGATGTTTTCAATGTATGACTTGGAATAGTCATTACAAAATTACCATCTGCTGGGTTATATGTTGCAGTAGTTGGTGTAAATGATTTTACCCCATCAGTTATAATTCCAGTAATTAAAGCAAATGATGATGAAAGTGATGCCGTTGCCGAACCACTTACAGCAAATGATGCAGTTGTTTGCGTTCCAGTAGTTACTTTAGTTAATCCTGCATGCGATGAAGTGAATAAAGGTTCAGCTACTAAGCCACCCCCAATAATAGTATTTACAATATCAAAATTTCTACCAATTGTAGTTACTTCATTTGGTGTTGTATTAGATGAAGTTATTTGAGAACCACTACTTACGCTTATTGGATTATATTTGTTCCAAGTTAATCCAGTATTTTGTGCTAACAAAGATTTAACCGAACTTAATCCTCTTGCTACAATTCCTTCTATAATTGAGAATGTATTACCAATAGAAGTTTGTTGAGTTACCGAACCACTAAATGAAGATGTTACGTTTGTTAAAGTAGATAATCTAAAATTCTTCTCATCATTATAAACAATACGTGGTGTATCTAATATTTGATTTTGAACAATAGTATCTCCAATAATTTTTGCATATTTAATACCAGCAATAGTTGATGTTTTTTGAGTTGTTGTTGCTATTGATGGATAATCATAATAGTATCTACCAGCTTTAACACCTCTTTCAATTCCACCATATAATAAATCCGTTGCTACATTATCAACAATATACCCAACATCTCTTTTACAAGTTACTTGATTATATTTTAAATTTGGAAATGCAACGTTAATAAATTGAATTGTTTCGTTTTGAATTAATTCTTTATTATTTAGTAAATTATTATATGCGGATAATGTTGTTGAAGCGGGAGCTGTAAATGTTTTTTGTTTTAATAAATTATCAACTACTCCACTAGCATATCTAATACCATCGGTTGTTTGTCCTAATTGCCCAACACCATCACCATCACCTCTTACAATTGCTAAAGATGGATATTGATAATAATATTCACCAGCAATTATACTTCTTTCATTACCACCATATTTTGCATCAGTTGCTACCGCATCTAATATATATCCAGTATCACGTCTACACTTTTCCTCATTATAATAAAAATTAGACCAAGAAGAGGATAAATAAGTTATAACTTCATTTTGTACAAATGTTTTATTATCTCTAATAGTTTCCCATACATCATCTACTTCATTTGTTGGTACTACATATACTTTACCTCTAATTAAATTTAATGAAACTTCAGCTGCATGTTTCATAGCAGTTAGTGTAGGACCTAATTGTGTGGTAGTTGCCTGGGATGGATATTGATAATAAAATAAACCATTTCTAATACTTTCTTCATTTCCGCCAAATAAAAGGTCTTTTGCCGAACCACTTACAATATATGCAACATCTCTTTTACAAGTTTCTTCTGGATATGAAAACCCACTCCAAGAAGATGATACATATTGTATTACTTCATCTTGAATAAATGCTATATTGTTTACTAATATTTCATATGCCGTTACAATATCAATATTTGTTTTAGCGATTGAACCGCTTTGTATTGTAGCTGGGTATGTTAATGTATTTTTAATTAAGTCAAATGACGTTGTAGATGAGTTTACTATATCAATTACACCACCCATTGAACTTTTATTCTGCGATACATAATATAATCTATTTGGTGCGTTATATGGTACTGTAAAGGTTATTGTTCCTCTACTATCACCATTATTTACAATACCAATATTATAATCATATTTTTCAGTAATACCTTCTAATTGCTGTAGTCTAATCCAAAATGGATATTCAATACCACCAAATGTTTCTATTGCATCTACATTAAATTTGTAAGTTTCTCCTCTAAATAAAGTTAATGTAGGGTTACTACCAATTCCTTCAAAATTAAAAGAAGAACTATTATTATTTGTTATTACAAACGATTTTTGATGATTAGCTGGTATTGTTAAAATATTACTACCAGTACCATTTGCTAAAATATTATAAACAATACTAAAACTTGCACTTACCGAATTTATTGTTGCTAAAGATGATGTTACACCCAACATTGTCTGCTCGGTAGTTCCCGCCTTTATACTACCACTTGTATTTGCTACATATGTTGGTTTAGCAGAAACACCATTTGTAATAATATTAATTACCGTGCCAAATGATGAACTAACTGATGCAGTATAGTTTGTTGCAATATTTGATATTTGTTCAATTGAATCAGTACCAATTTGTCTACTAGCACTTGTATTTGATTTAAAATTAAATGAACCAGTACCATTTGCTAATATACTTAACAAAGCTGCGTAAGATGCACTTATAGTATTTAAATCACCATTTGTTGCTGATATAGATGATGTCACTTGTTCTGCTCCCAAAATATTATAAGGAGAATCAAATCCATATCCTTTTATAGAACTCTTTGCTAATAGGGTTGGAAAATTAGTTACACCTTTATCAACGATTTCACTTATTAATGTATAATCTGCCGATATTTCGTCTGCTGCCGTAGTTGATAATGTTGTTCCTACCGATACTCTACTTTGTGTGTATAATGCAGGAGATGTTAAACGAATACCTTCCGCCGTATTTAATTTTGTTATTGATGGTAATCCGTTTTCTAATCCTTTATTAAGAACATCAACAATACAACTCCAAGTTCCTCTTACGGAATCTCTAGCTGCAATATTACCACCACTACCAGATATAAAACGAGAACCACTGGCATACATACCATACAAACCAAACGAAATGTTTGAGTTGTTTAGGGTAGCTTGCCCACCATTGTTTACTCTAATTGCGTAATATGAAAAGTTATTAAAGAAAGATACCAACTGAATGAAACCTCTACCATTTACTAAACATCCTACACCATTTGGAGAAATTTGAGTGTAAGCATCCAATACCATTGAAGCCAACGGAGAATCAGGATCTATCACATCACCATTAACATAAAGACCTCCACCACCCGGCGGAATTTCTTCGTAAAGTTCGGTGAATGAATTCTCTTGATTGGAAATCTGCGAACAGTTCTGAACGTACGGTGAAGTTGTAATAAATGCACCAGGTTGAAAAGCTATGGCGAATCCTCTTTCAGGATTTATTTGGTCAGGATATAATCTTAAACCTCCCATTGTTACCTCTGCAATATAACATCCAGAGTTTACATAGAATAGGTCTTCTGTGGGTGTTTTAGCGTTAATTTTGGTAATACGCAAACCAGCACCCCATATAGTTGTATTCTTAGGAAGTATCACAGGATTATCCTCTAAATACGTTCCCGCTTGAACCTTAATTGCATATCCAGTATAGATAGAACCAGTATCAAATCCGTATCTACCATCGTACCCCGGAGTTGCTAATGCGGCTGCTCTTTTAATTGTACGAAGTGGATATTGAATACTTCTACCATCGTTTGTATCATCCCCATCGGTTGAAGATACATAAAGTGTCGGTAAGTTAGCACCAAAATCTTTTGCAAGGATACCAGCATATCTTTGAGTATCGACAGATACCAAAGCATTTGATGAAGTTACAGAAAGAATTGTATTAGGTGCTGNGGTTCTTAATTCTCCGGCAATTACCAATGAACCAGTCAAAAATACCGAACCAGTTATTTCATTTCTTGAACCAGTATCGTTTCCAAAGAAAAAACTTTGAGAAACAAAAAGAGACCCACTAATAATGGCATCTTGTCCAACATATACATTTTCTCCAATATTAAGTGAGCTACTAATATTTTGTTGTTCTTCAATCTGTTTACGAGGTATTAATCTTGCCATTTATTATAATATTTCTGCTATTTTTCCTTTTATTTCAAAATTAGTTGTATTAACATCTTCTGGTATTCTAGTTATATCAACTATAAAATTAATAACTATATTAGTTCCATCCACTTCAACGGTATAACGGTCTTGCGGTTGCTTTACTCCAAATAAATATACATCAATATAATCCTTAACATTATCCAACTCCAAAATATCAACTATAAACCTTTTATTCAATAAAGTTAATGTAAATAATGTTTTATCTTCATTTAATTCTATTGTATTTGGAAAATATGAATAAATAAATGTATCAGTATTAACTTGTAATACAAATTGTTTAAATCCAGCTCTATCTCTAAATTTTTGAGTAGTATCTATATTAATATTTGGTATTCTTCTTGCCATTATATTGCAAATTTTTCTAAATCTCCGTTTATTTTCACCTCATCGGTTTCATCCAACTCGTACACATTTCCAAATCTATCAAAATCAGGAAATTTAGTTTTTATAAATTTAACATAAAAATCGTTTCCTTTATTTCCAAAAACATAATCATTTTCAGATATAAATAATCCATTTACAAAAACATCAAATCTTGCCGAAGGTTTTCTTAATTCTTCAACTTGAGGAGATAATGTTTTTACTCTAACGTTATCTACTTTAAAAATCCAATAATATGGATGTTGTAAATCGCTAGCAAATAATTCAAATTCATTTGGCTCATTTACTTCTTTCATTATATTTTTTAAACCAGTTACTTTCATAGTTCTTGAAATTTACCAGTTATTGCTATTTCATCATTAGCATCCAATGGATAGGTTAAACTGAATGTAAATACGATTTCTTTAGTGACTCCATTATAAGAATATGTATAAAATGTAGGAGATATAAATTCACCGTTAATATAAACTCTAAACCAATTATCAGTATCAAATATACCAATCAATTCCGATGGTAATAGTGGTTTTTTTACATTTGTTAATTTGACCGTATTTGTATTTACAAAGGTTGCCATTTGAGAACCTCTAATTGCTACGAAATCAATAACTTGTGCATATTCATTATATACCGAAGGACTATTAAATAAATTTCCACTCAAATCCGTTTCAACCCCAAATACAATTCTTTTCTTTGAATATTCTTTTTTAACAACCGGAACTTTATTAAATTGTTCAGGAAGTAAATAAGCGTTTACCGTCATTGTGAACGTAGTACGAATTACTCTTTCAGTTCCCTCACCAACTTCTTGCTGATTTTCAAACGAATCTAATCTTGTTCTAAATTTATATCCATTTTCGTTTCCCCAATATCTATCAGTTGCGTATTGAAATGCTTCTACAATTTTATTCATATGTTCTGTAAACGATGTCCAAATCATTACTTCATACGTTACAGTCACATAATCAGGAACAGCAACGTTGTATAATTCTTTTACAGGTTTTACTCCATTCTGTAAACTAAATCTTTCATATCTATTTGATTTAGAATACGTTTGATATGCGGACATCCTAGCTCCATCTTTAAAATTTTGCTTAGTATCATCTCTTTGAATTGAGTTTCTTTTAAACATTATTAAAGGTATCTGTATTCTACCTCGTTGGTCTCTTAGATATCCATTCTTTCTAGCACCTTCCCATCTTTCAGCATTACCATATATTAATGGAACTTTGACACTCGTACCATTTTCATCTACATCGGGTATAATTGATGCTCCCATATATTCCGCAATAGTAGTATCAATATCAATTAGTTTTACACCTTTTTGATATTGTTTTTCTATTGGGAGTTGATTGGCTCTATTTGTATCTTTTCTTTCCATTATACTATTCTCATTTCAGTTTGTATAGAACTACGTCTAGTCATAAATGTTGAACATATAAGTGAGAAATGTTCTTGCTCTCCAGTTCTACCACCAATTAAAAAATCTTCAGTTACATTATCAATCTCAAAATAAGCATCGTTATGAAAAATAATATCACCAACTTCAGGATAGAATCCTTTATCCTCTAAAGTAAATCTATTGAAACGGAATTGTACAGTTTGAGATGAATCTGCCCCAAATCCTTCATAAGTAGCTGAGGTATCTCCTCTCTCAATTATAGCATTACATTCAGTACCTTGGAAATAAGTTTTAGAAAGAGATTCTCCATAAAGATTTGTTTTACTATCTTCAATAATAAGCTTGTAAAGTACCACAGCGGTTGTTACCACTGCATCTACTAATTCTCTTGAGATTCCTTCAAAGAATCTTATATCTCTACCTAATGCAAATCTTGCCATAATTATCCGATATAAATTGCTAATGGTACTTTTTGCAACATTTCTTGTTGTTGCTTAGCTTCATTTGCTTTATTTTCAAATTGAACTTTTCTACTCAATTCTTCTAATGTTTCTCTTAATTGAGTCATTAGGGCTTCCTTTTCAGTTTGTGCTTCACTTCTCAATGCAGCTCCATCTAAACTAATTTCAGAACCCGGAATTGGAATAGTTGAATATTTTTCTCTAATTGCTCCCAATAATTCTTTTACTAATGCAAGGGTATATTTTCTAATCCATTGCTTACCCACATCATTTATAGTAGTATATTGAATAAAATCATATCCTGCGTTTGAGAAATCAGAAACTACATTTGATTTTACCGATGTAGAATTTGCTATAAAATCTTTTCTTACAAAATAATCAATGTAAATATTAGGTTTTGTTGAGATTGTTGTTGCTGTTGGTCTTGGAAATATAGTAAGTTTATTATCTACAATATTGAATGTATGTGCCGATTTTCTAATTTGGTCATTAAACTCAATATGTTGTATTCTTAATAAATCCTCAAATACAGGCATCAATACAAATTGTGCTGCCGGTGAATATGAACCAAATCCAAATTCATCAATTAAATTTAAAGTACCTTGTCCACTTACTGAATACGGGTCAAAGAAACGATTGATTGCTGGCGTTGCTTCAAAATAAACTTTACTAACATCAATACGATTACCACTCTCACTTACCGCAGATATTAATGTATCTAAATCATACACTTGCTGACCTTCGGTTAAAGTTATCTTTGTTTTCTTAATTTCAGTATTTCCACCAACTCCAACTAAAGTACCATATGCATCTGAAATTTGTACTAAATGCGGTAATATGCTACCTTCTACTAATTTTCCAGAATAGTTAGTACCAGTATCTCTACCTTTAAGAGAATACAGGTCATTACGAATATTAAATTGATTTACTTGTGCGGAGTATTCGGAAACTGCTTCCTCAAAACATGCATAGAAGTTTTCATCCTGCAATTCTACGTTTTGAATAGGAAAACCTAATCTTCTAGCACACCAAAGTGCCATTTTCGGTGCATCGTCTTGGAAAACATAATCATCATCGTATATTCCAAAGGGAGTTTGTCCCGGAAAGAATGAAGATGAACCCGGATATATTAATTCTTGTGCCATTTATAAGTACTTTTTTTAATCGTTACCTATAAATATTAAGAATCAAAAGAATAGTGTTTAGTATCCAACTCTTGATTTATATGCAGCATGTAGTGTTTGGATATCTGCTAATGTCAATGCTCCATCATATACTTTCACAAATGCCACATCCCCACTCACAGGTTCACTACTTAATATGGAAGTTGCAAATCTACCAAATAATCTTAAACCATTAAATCCACCACTTCCTGTACGAGTTCCATTGGTTGTAGTTGGTGCGGTATTGGTAGCAATATATGCTTTTGTACTATTAGTTGTATTCAATCCATCATTAGTCATCCATATAAAATGCCAATCAGTATCCGCCGTTGTGTTACTTAGTCCAACAAACGAACCATTAAATGCAATATTCATACGAGTTGTACCAGATGATGCCCATAACCCCATTAAGAAATCAGGTGAAGCGGAGTTAGCACTTAATAATCTACCACCCGTTACACCATCCCATTTATAAGCCATAAATACAGTCCAAGGTTGAGATGCAGTTGAATAATTAGGTCCACCATGAAACATATCGTTAAAATTATTTATTGCCGATGATTTTCTAAATACTCCACCATTTGCAGAATTCCATGCTAAACTAGCATAGGTATTACTTGTTGTTATTGTATATGCTCCAGTACCAGCAACCGTAGTTCCATTTGTAGGTACTGCTGAATAGTTTGCCGCATCTAAATCAAATACTAAATTAGCCGATACCACAATTGGTACTGCTAATGGTGTTATTGAAAATCCGTTTGAAAATTCTATCATATTATGCTATTTCGTAACTTCCGTTAAAATATAACGCATCGCCACTCCCCCAAGTAAATGGGAAAATTGATGTTATACCAGCTGCAGTACTTCCACCAAAAGATGGCGGAAGATTAGCTAGAATTTGCGAGGATATTGTATTAAGTGCAACAGCGCCATTCATTAATGCATTATACCAACCATTACCACTATCTAACAAAGATGCGGGTATTTGTATTGCGTATGCATTTATTGCTGCTACCGGTAATCCAATGCTCCAATCACCACTTCCGTATGTAGTAGTTGAACCCATAGTAATTCTTCCTCTTACAAAACAAGTCTTACCAATTACCTTATATGCTCCAGTTATAGTTCCATTACCAATTGCAGGAGGTGTAGGAGCTTCCCATGTTGGTGTATATGAAGTCCAAGCGTTATCAATTCTGCTTTCGTTTATAGTTACTGAACCAGTTAAATTTGTTGATGCTGATACAATTAATGAACCGGTTATTAAATGTCTATCCGTTGAAATGTTACCAATATTTACTCCAGTACTTAATACTTGCAATTCCGAAGTACCTGCTGAGAATCCTACACTCAATGAACCAGTTAATATTAAAGAACCACTAATATCAGCAAACCCACCATTGTAGATGTATAAGTTACTACCACTACTCAATGTTAAATTTGAAGAAGATGCTAATAAAGTTGCGTTACTAATTCCAGTTGTACTTACAAATAACGAACCACTAATTGTTTGGTTACCATAGAAAGTATTTGCCGAAGAAGTTTGTGCAAATAAATTATAGTTTTGTATTTGAGTTGATGAACTTACAATTGCTGCTGCTTTCATTGAAGCAGTTAAAGCCATCAATCCGTTTGTAATACCAATCATTGAACCTGTTAGAGTGTTTAACGATGAAGTAGTTTGTAATACTCTTGCTAATACACTATCGTTAGAACCGGTGTATGTATTTAAAGATGATGTAAAATTATTTATTGAAGAAGTAAATGAATTAAATAAAGTTATATCTCCAGAAGTACCTGATGTACCAGAAGTTCCGGATGTGCCAGAAGAACCACTAACTCCAGAAGTTCCCGATGTGCCACTTACGCCAGATGTACCTGCAGCGCCTGATGTACCAGACGTACCCATTGGTAATTGAGATATTATAAACAACATATCCTGATTATTACTAAACGAATATGTTGATGTTATTAAAGTTACTGGGAATGTCCAATATGTTGTATTATCTACTCCAGTACCTACTGTCCATCTTTGATAATTTGTATGTGATGCTTGGTCTTGTAATACTATGATTGAATCTGATGGAATATTACTTAAGAATATATCATCGTTATTTCCATTTTGGTCTATCTCACTTACACTTATTGATGTTGCTGATGCTTGAGTTGCGTTATTCCAAATAAGATGTCCATTACCAGGGTCACCAGTTGTTACACCAGTCTTTGCTTGATAATTAAAGAATGTATTTGATTGGCCATCTTGTCCGCTTGTCCCACTGCTACCTGATGTTCCACTTACACCACTTGTGCCACTACTACCGCTTGTACCCGAAGTTCCACTTACGCCAGATGTTCCTGATGTACCAGAACCGCCACCTACACCAAATGAAGATGTTGCTATTTGTAATGTATTTTTTCCAGTATTATCACCAACCCAAACATATCCTTCTCTTAATGATGCGGTTAAAGAACCAGTTACATTTATACTACCACTTAAATTGATATTTCCATTTCTTATATTCAATGAACCAGATGTGGATGGTACACTTAATATAGTATCATATCCAATATTAATATCACCAGGAAACTTAGAAGTAGCATCGTAGTTATAGAACCAAAATGCACCAATTGAACCCGATTTACTTAATTGAAGTCTGGCTTCAGGTCCATCAATATTTGCATATCCAACTACTTGAGTTGAAAATCCGGAAATATCTCCGGGGTTTGAGACTGTACCCTGTGCAACCATTGCAGATGCCAAATTGGATATTAAAAAGAGGGGGTTTTCAGTAGAACCACTTGCTTTTATTTGATATCCATCTAGTCCAACTTCATTCATGTTTCCTATTATAAGGTCTACAGAATCACCATTTTGAGTTGTTCTAGAAAGTTTAACACTACCACTTACATTTAATGAACCAGTTATCTCCACTGCATTTCCTGCAGCGTATATAAGATTACTTCTATAATCACCATCATCAATTCCATTACCTACAATAAAAGCGGATTGTACGGGTGATACAAAATTATATTGACCTGTTACGTGTTGTCTCTGACCCAATGCTATTGTTTGATAACCTTCGGTATGTGAATATGCACCGGATGCTATTGTTTCTTGTCCTTCAGCATGTGAGTAATCTCCTATTGCTTGTGTAGAATCTCCTTCGGCATGTGAGTAGTTTCCTATTGCTTTAGTAATACTTCCTTCAGCATGTGAGTGTTCTCCGGTTGCTAGATTTCCCTCTAATCCGTGAATAAGAGAACCTGTTATAGTTTGATTACCATTAAATTGATTTGAACCGGTTGTTGCAAATGACCCGGTCTTTAAGTTTAGGGATGCAGTTGTTTGTAATATTCTATTTCTTACCAAATCATTAGAAGATGTGTAATTGTTTAGAGATTCCGTAAGTAAATTTAAAGATGAAGTTGTTGCGTATGTTGTTGATACGAATGCTGTTGTTTGTGTTGTTGCGTCTGAAAATACCAATCCACCACTTATATTTAATGAACCAGTTATTGTCGTATTACCAATTATGTTTAATGCACTTTTTGGTATTGAAAAAGCCCTAATTGCACGAACACTATTAGATAATGTTTTAGAAGATGCGAGTTGAGTACCACCAGCTGCAAAAAGCTGAAACCATGCATTTGTGGAAGTGGACTGAGTAGAACTCCAATATGTGGCGCCTACAAAACCACCAATTGCATCTTTATTTAGATATAATTTATTTAATTCATCTTTACTAGGAAGATACCAATCATCATATCCATTTTCAACTTTATCGTTAGATGCTGTTATAGCGTTAGTCCAAGTTTTAGCTGTTGATTCATCAGCGGTTGCTGCTACAATACCTTTAATTAAAGTTGAATCGTATCCGTCATCGGTAGGTGTTAGTATATATGCCAACTTCCCACCCCCAAAACTATCTCCTATTGATAATGGTTTTGGTTCTGGAGAGTTAATATTTACCGAATCAGTTACATTTAATGAACCAGTTGTTGTTTGCTTTCCTATAAAATTAGCTAATCCAATATTTGTGAAAGTAGCTGAAGATGATATAGTTAATGAACCAGTAATCTCTAATGTATTCGTTGTTGCCCAAACCGAACCAGTTAGTGCGAATATAGAATCACCTCTTAATCCAGAAGTACCAGATGTGCCGCTTGTACCAGAAGTTCCTGATGTACCTTCACTACCACTAACACCAGAAGTTCCTGATGTACCACTTGTGCCAGAAGTTCCTGATGTACCCAATGCTCCTGTCTTTGTTAAATAAAAAGCGTATTCAGTTCCGTTTGGTACTCCTGTAAATTGTGTTATATTTCCACCTGTTGATGATAAAGTCCAAATATCTTTATTAGGTGGTGTATTTTCATTATTAGTTTGAGGTGCTCCAAAATCTATTGTAAAACTTGGATATGTTGGGTTTAATGATTTTAAAGTCCAATTCTGAGAACCAGTCCCAGCATAATTCATATACTCATTAATCAATGCCGATTTTGCAATAGCAATACTTCCAATACCATACGCATTGTAATTAAAATAACCATAATCTACAGTATAACTACCAGCACTACCACCATCAAATATTTTTAATGGTATGAATGCTGTAAGTCCAGTAGTCCCAGAGGTGCCGCTTGTTCCAGAAGTTCCTGATGTGCCATTACTTCCACTTACTCCACTAGTCCCACTACTACCTGATGTACCAGAAGTTCCAGAGGTGCCGCTTGTACCATTTATTCCAGAAGTTCCTGAGCTACCATTTATGCCACTAGTCCCACTGCTACCACTTACTCCCGATGTGCCACTACTTCCACTAACTCCAGATGTTCCACTACTTCCAAAAAAAGTTCCATTAACTCCAGATGTTCCTGATGTACCATTTGAACCACCTGCTCCAGTTATACCATTTGAACCGGATGTACCCGATGTACCGCTACTACCGCTTGTACCTGAGGTGCCGCTTGTTCCAGAAGTTCCTGATGTTCCAGTATCAAAACCTCTTGGTCCTACCGGTCCTTGAACTCCTGCCGTTGCTATTATTATTTCCGGTTGTGAAGTTTGGACAGTTATTTCCGTTATCGCAGTTTCAATTGCAACATTTGTTTTTGGTATTTCAACTTGGACAGTTGTAATATTTTTTTCTATTTGTATTGACATCCTATCTGGTTACGTTTTTAGATAACTTAACTTTACCTTCTAATAAACGGGTAACCTCATTACCTTTTACCAATTCTAAATCGTAAAATGCTTCACCAAAATTTAATGCGGATGAAGATGCTGCAGAAATATATACTCCAATTGAACCACTTGCCAATGGAGTTATAAAATTAGAACCACTTAAATTGATTCCTGTATTATC
>JGI12421J11937_10000354_pt1 | contig 17658 bp, 19 predicted proteins | sample LakErihyJuly2011_2_FD_11937 | JGI IMG/M metagenome (IMG submission 11937)
TGACATCGCAGAGTGAATGAGCACTTTTGAAACTTCGCATCACAGCGGGGTCGAGTTCCGGAGATTTAAATTGAGATAGGGCTCGCGCAAAGGTAGGTGAATGTGGAAGATTTTTTGTAAGTATTTCAAATCCTGCGCGAGAGTAACCAGGGAGCGCCGAAAGATAAATTAAATCTCCCGCTCGGGCCCCACTTCGAGTGATGTGTAAACGAGAAGATCCCACCGCTGTCATCGAAATCATGATCTGCTCGGCTCGGGATAAATCCCCACCAACAACTACTGAATCAGATTTGGCTGCGGTATCTGCAATACCTTGTGCTAGTTCCTTAATCCAGGAAAGTTCTTCCGTGCCAGTTAACGTTAATGCCACAACGAGATATCGGGGATCTGCTCCCATTGCATATACATCTGCCAAATTGGCAACGGTAATTTTTGAACCTATTTCGTATGCACTCGACCATTGGCGTTTGAAGTGAACGCCCTCAATAGCCATATCCGTTGTAATAACTGAATGCTGATCGGTTTGGACAACGGCTGCATCATCGCCGATTCCCACTATTACTTGTGGGTTACTTTTATTTGAACGCGAAAAGATTGAGGAGATCTCCAAAATAACCTGCTCCTCATTGAAATTCATGGCTAAAGAATACTCATTGCAGCATCAGGTTCAGATGGGATAAGTTGTCCCCTTAAGAGCAAAAGGAGTCACACATGTCAGTTCAGGCATACATTTTGATTCAAACTGAAGTTGGAAAAGCCTCCAGTGTTGCAGCTGCCGTCTTGGCAATTCCTGGTGTGACTTTGGCCGAAGGTGTTACAGGTCCATACGATGTAATTATGCGAGCCGAAGCGCCAAGCATGGAAGATTTTGGTCGAGTTATTTTGTCTAAAGTTCAAACAGTTCCTGGCATTACACGAACATTGACGTGCCCGGTTACATACTAATTTTCTAAGACACCATTTGATCTAGCAAGTGCTGTTTTTATAAGCTCTTCAATAATACTTTCGTAGTTCTTTCCGGTTGCCGCCCACATCTTTGGAAATACTGATGTTTGCGTAAAGCCAGGCATCGTATTGAGTTCGTTGATAAATACTTCCCCAGCAGTTGAATAAAAGAAATCTACGCGTGCTAAACCTGAACACCCCAAGGCTTTAAATGCTTGAATCGCTTTGGCTCTAATCTCTTCGGCAACATCACTTGGAATAAGCGCCGGTAACTCAATTTTTGTAGCTCCATCTAAATATTTTGCTTCAAAATCATAGAACTCAAACTTTGGATCTATTGAAATAGAGCCCACTATTGAGGCTTCCGGTGATCCATTAATTTCAAGAACGGCGCATTCGACTTCAACGCCATGTATTGCCTTTTCAACCAAGGCCTTGGAATCAAATGTGTGAGCTAGTTCAATGGCAGAGGCAAAATCTTGTGCTGATTTAACTTTTGTTGTTCCGCGGCTTGAACCGCCCCGAGCCGGTTTTACAAAGAGTGGGAATTGCAATGCTGCTGCGCTCTTTTCAAATTGAGCACGCATTGATTTCCACTCACTTTTTTTAACAACAAAACCTGGAACAACACTCATGCCGTGAGAGGCAAAAATTGGTTTAGCAAATGATTTATCCATAGCAACGGCGCTTGCAAGGACCCCGCTTCCGACATAGGCAATATTTGCCATTTCGCAAAATCCCTGGATAGTTCCATCTTCTCCATAGGGACCATGTAAGAGTGGAAAAATAACATCAATATTTAATGACTTTTTATTCACACTGAGTCCATGTATGTCAGCAACAACTTCGGGGGCATCTGCTGGAACTTCAGGTAATACTCCCCCGCGAATTTCTAATGCGAAATCATCTGGAACGTGAACCCACTTACCACTTCGAGTTATTCCGATAAGTACAGGTTCATATTTACTTTTATCAAGGGCTGCTAAAACCCCACCGGCGGAAACACAGGAAATCTCATGTTCGCTAGAGCGACCACCGAAAATGATTGCGATTACTTTTTTCATCTGCGCTTTTTCTTAAAGTTGCCCGTGCGCGGCAAATCCGATGTGTGAGGATCAAATATATGTGCGGGTCTTTTTTCACCGCGGATATCTTCTAGCATCGTGGTTAATTCTCCCATGATGTGCGCTGTTGCTTGGGCAAGAGCTNCTGGATCATCTTGCTTTCCATACCAAGGTGACATGTCTATCGGCGCTCCTGCGCGAAGAATTATTTTTGATCGTCGCCAGATGCGCGGAATTTTGTTATACGGAGGCAAGACATCTGCGTTGCCCCAGGCTGCAACTGGAATAATTGGTAATTGGGTGATGATGGCAAGTCGAGCGGCTCCCGTTTTTGCAACCATTGGCCAGAGATTTTCATCTCTAGTTAATGTGCCTTCAGGATAAATTCCAATCAGATGTCCGGCCCGAAGGGCTGCAACAGCATGATCAAGTGCTTTGCCTGCATGAGTTGATTCTCTATCAACTGGAATTTGACCTGCGGCAAGTAAAATTCGACCAATTACTGGNACATTAAAAACTGANCGTTTACCAATNAANCGNGGNGCACGTCCATTTTTAAATAAAAATTGCGCAAAGAAAAGTACATCTGCATATGAAAGGTGATTACTAATCACTATTGCAGGACCTGACTGGGGGATGTTTTCGCTACCTTGCCATGTTCGTTTTGTTATTGCGTTTAATACTGGGATAAGGATTGCGGCGCAGATACTAAAAGTTGGGTTCGTTCCCAAAGGTTTACCTGTAGGCGGGGCGTAAACAATCTGCGCGCTTTGCATAGGCGCTAATCTAATAGCAAAAGCGCGGACCCACCGTGATGGTGAGCCCGCGCTTTTGATTTAAAGCTAATTAACGACGCTTCTTAGCCTTCTTAGCGGTCTTCTTTACGACGCGCTTTGCTGTCTTCTTAGCCTTCTTCTTTGGAGCTGCTTTCTTTGCTGTCTTCTTAGCAGCCTTCTTTGGTGCAGCTTTGGCTACAGCCTTTGGCTCGATCTTTGGAGCTGGTCCAAGTTTACGATCGCCAGCAATAACTTCCTTAAGTCCCTTTGCAGGTAGGAAGCGTGCCTTCTTTGAAGCCTTGATCTTAATTGTTTCGCCAGTAAATGGGTTACGTCCCATACGGGCCTTGCGATCTACTTTCTTGAACTTACCGAAATCATTGATCATGACATCTTCGCCACGTGACATTGCACGAACGATTGTGTCAAAAACAACGTCTACAGCGTGTGCTGCATCTTTCTTGCTGTCGTTGAAGTGTGGGGCCAACGCGGCAATGAATTGTGCCTTATTCATCAAAATCCCCTTAGTTTTACGCTTAAAAGTTAAGCAATTGCTTAACGCGTGTAAAACTTAACTCTCGCGAAGGGGTGAGTCCAATANGCCATNAGGCGTGTCGCAGTTTTTTTATTTTAGATAAATTGCTAAAAAAATGCAGTTTTTATGCGTAGAAATCTCTAAAGTTTTAGTTGAGAGTTTTTAAAAACGTACTCACCCGTATTAAAAAATGAGCGCAAAAGCCCGCTTTTTATTGCTTTATTTGAGTACTGGAAGTGTTTTCGGTTTGTAATCTGCGCGAGTTTTTTCAAATTCATCGATGGAATCAGTTTGTTTCAGGGTTAAACCGATGTCATCTAGACCCTCCATCAAACGCCAACGGGTGTAATCATCGATTGCAAACTCTAAAACCATTGAATTATAAGAAACCGTGCGGGTTTCTAAGTCAACTGTGATCGCGGTATCTGGCGCGCTTTCAATGGCGCTCCAAAGCGCTTCTACCTCTTCCTGGGAAACGATGATGGTGAGCAATCCACCTTTAAGAGAGTTACCACGGAAAATATCTGCAAACCGAGAGGAAATAACTACCTTAAACCCATAATTTTGCAGCGCCCAAACAGCGTGTTCGCGTGAAGAACCAGTGCCGAAATCAGCGCCAGCAACTAGAACTGTGCCCTTCTTAAACGCTTCCTGGTTTAACACAAAGTCAGGATCGCTGCGCCATGCGGCAAAGAGCCCATCTTCAAAGCCGCTTCGAGTAACGCGCTTGAGATAGACGGCTGGAATGATCTGGTCTGTATCCACATTGCTTCGGCGAAGTGGAACGCCAGTACCTGTGTGCTTAATGAATTTTTCCATTGTCTCTATCTCCTACAAATCCGCTGGCGATGAGAGAGTTCCGCGCAGAGCAGTCGCTGCAGCAACTAACGGGCTTACCAAGTGCGTGCGTCCACCTTTGCCTTGGCGACCTTCGAAATTTCTATTAGAGGTTGAAGCGCTTCGCTCCCCCACTGCTAGTTGATCAGGGTTCATGCCTAAGCACATTGAACAACCTGCATTTCGCCATTCAGCTCCGGCATCGATAAATACCTTGTCCAAACCTTCAGATTCAGCTTGTAAACGAACTCGAGCCGATCCTGGAACAACGAGCATTCGAAGGGATGATGAAATCTTTTTTCCTTTAAGAATGTCGGCCGCAGAGCGAAGATCTTCAATTCGTCCATTGGTGCAAGATCCTAAGAAGACAGTATCTATCGCTATTTTCTTAAGCGGTGTGCCAGCAGTAAGACCCATATATGTCAGCGCTCGCTCGGCTGCTCCGCGCTCTTCGGCATCGGCAATATCTGCTGGATTTGGAACAGATGAGTTCAGCGGTAAACCTTGTCCTGGGTTAGTGCCCCACGTAACAAATGGTTCTAATTCATTTGCATCAAGATTTATTTCAACGTCAAATTTCGCATCTGCATCGCTTTGCAGTGTGCTCCAATACTTAACTGCGGCATCAAAATCTTTTGGAGCATGTGCCTTGCCCTTGATGTATTCGTATGTCTTTTCATCTGGTGCAATCAAACCTGCGCGAGCTCCTGCTTCAATAGACATATTACATACTGTCATGCGAGCTTCCATCGAAAGTGCGCGAATTGCAGAGCCGCGATACTCCAGAACATATCCTTGGCCGCCACCTGTGCCAATTTTTGCAATAATTGCCAAAATAATATCTTTAGAAGTTACTCCAGGTTTGAGAGTTCCTTCGACATTGATAGCCATTGTTTTAGGACGGATCAATGGAAGAGTCTGAGTTGCTAATACGTGCTCTACTTCGCTTGTGCCAATTCCGAATGCAAGGGCACCAAAAGCACCGTGAGTTGAGGTGTGCGAATCACCGCAGACAATTGTCATTCCTGGTTGAGTCAGTCCTAATTGTGGGCCAACAACGTGGACGATGCCTTGTTCGGCATCTCCTAATGAGTGAATACGAACGCCAAACTCTTTGCAATTTGCGCGCAGGGTATCGACTTGCAATTTTGAGACTGGATCAGCAATTGGCTTATCGATATTAAGGGTAGGAACATTGTGATCTTCTGTGGCAATAGTTAAATCAGCTCTGCGCACGCTGCGCTTATTTAAACGCAATCCATCGAATGCTTGAGGACTGGTTACTTCATGGATTAAATGAAGATCGATATACAAAAGATCTGGTTCGCCATCGGCGCGACGAACAATATGTTCATCCCAAATCTTCTGCGCTAACGTCTTAGACATCCATCACTCCTTGTAGACATCTCATTTATTGAGATGCTAATATCGTATCGTGGATAGAGATAATAGCGGAGTCGGCGTATTAGATAAAGCCGTGGCTATTTTAGGCACGCTTGAGTCAGGTCCGCACTCTTTAGCCGAACTTGTCTCAGCAACAGGTATTGCACGGCCAACAGCGCATCGTTTAGCCGTGGCCCTTGAACACCACAGATTAGTTTCTCGCGATTTAACAGGAAGATTTGTTTTAGGTAAACGCTCTGCTGAATTAGCAAGTGCTGCCGGAGAAGATCGATTAATCGCAGTTGCAGCACCTGCTTTGGCCGCACTGCGCGATGCAACTGGTGAGAGCGCTCAGCTATATCGACGTCAAGGAGATGTGCGAATCTGTGTTGCAGTAGCAGAACGTTTATCAGGTCTGCGAGATAGCGTTCCAGTTGGTTCATCACTGACTATGCAAGCAGGATCGGCTGCGCAAATTTTATTGGCGTGGGAAGACTCAGAAAAAATCCACCGCGGACTTACTAATGCTCGNTTCACCGCNGCGCAATTAGCCGCAGATCGTCGTCGTGGATGGGCNCAATCNGTTGGAGANCGCGAAGCAGGTGTGACATCTGTTTCTGCGCCAGTGCGTGGACCTAATGGAAAAGTTATTGCAGCTGTCAGTATTAGTGGGCCCATTGAGCGTCTAGGGCGTCAACCAGGGCGTGTTCACGCAGCAGCTGTGGTTGCAACGGCTGCTCGTTTAACTGAACACCTTGCAAAAAAGAGTTAGTAAAAAAGAGTTAATGAAGTAGATCTAATTCTCGCATTACGCGAGAAATTGTTGAGTAACCAAATCCCTTGCGCGCCAGAAGAGATTCAATTCGCCTTATCTGCACATCTGGTTCTTGTCGCGACATTGTTGATAGTTTGCCCATACCGAGTTCAAAGGCCATTCGATATTCACTCTCATCAGTAATGCTTTCTAATGCTAGATCGATGCTCTCTTGATCAACTCCGCGCTGGCGCAGCTCACCGGCAATGATTCGCTTAGATAATTTCTTAGACCTTGTTCGAGAATCAGTCCATTGCTGAGCAAAATCTTGATCATTGAGCAAGCCTGATTCGGTTAATTTATAGATGGTTGCTTGAGCAACATCATCTTCTACACCGCGCTTTTTAAGGTGAGCGAGAAGCTCGCCCTTACTCTTTGCTCTAGTAACAAGTGCGTTGAGCGCAATTGTGTGAGCTACTGAGTAAGGGTCAGAGCCTTCGCCTCTTTCAACCTTTAGGAAATCAAGGCTAATTAGAAATCAACCTCTGCTGCTGCTTCATCGATTTCAGCAACAAGTGCTGGATCAACTTCTACAGGTGTTGCAAAGTGGGCACGGATCTTGGTTTCAATCTCATTAGCAAGATCTGGATTATCGATAAGGAATGCTCGGGAGTTTTCCTTACCTTGACCCAATTGATCTGCTTCGTATGTATACCAAGCACCAGATTTCTTAACGATTCCGATGTCAACACCAAGGTCGATAAGTGAGCCTTCGCGTGAGATACCAGTTCCGTAAATAATGTCGAACTCTGCTTGCTTAAATGGTGGAGCCATCTTGTTCTTAACAACTTTGACGCGAGTACGGTTTCCGACTGCGTCTTGGCCATCTTTAAGTGTTTCGATGCGACGGATATCTAAGCGAACGGAAGCGTAAAACTTAAGTGCTTTACCGCCAGTTGTTGTCTCTGGGGAACCAAAGAAGACACCGATCTTGTCGCGAAGTTGGTTGATGAAAATAGCAGTGGTCTTAGATTGATGAAGAGCACCAGTAATTTTACGAAGTGCCTGTGACATCAAGCGAGCTTGAAGACCCATATGAGAATCTCCCATTTCACCCTCTATTTCAGCACGTGGAACGAGCGCTGCAACTGAGTCAACGACAACTAAATCAAGGGCTCCGGAACGAATGAGCATGTCCATGATTTCAAGTGCTTGCTCGCCAGTATCTGGTTGTGAAACTAGGAGTGCATCAATATCTACACCGAGTTTCTTTGCGTACTCAGAATCAAATGCATGCTCTGCATCGATAAATGCGCAGATGCCGCCAGCTTTTTGAGCATTAGCGATTGCATGCAGTGTCAGCGTTGTCTTACCTGAAGACTCTGGTCCGTAAATTTCTACGATGCGACCACGTGGAAGGCCGCCAATTCCAAGTGCGATGTCGAGTCCGATAGAACCAGTTGGAATTACTTCAACAATTTGATTCTGTCGCTCTGACATCTTCATAACCGAACCCTTACCAAACTGACGTTCAATCTGGGCAAGGGCTGTGTCTAGGGCTTTGGAACGATCTGATTGCGCTTTTTCTGTAGCTTTGTCATTACTTTTTTCAGTAGCCACTTCTTTCCTTTCGATGAAACGTCTTATGACGTTGGTGTCGGTCCAGAAGGTACGGAGACCCACCGACGGCCCAAGCGCTTTGGAGGAAGGCTGTGGGCGGAGGATGGAACCGCTCTGGTTGTACAGAATTAAGGATATACGAACATCTGTTCGAACGCCATATTAAGCGTTCGACACGCCGCCATTTATTGTCTTATCTGTGTGGCGCGGTCTGCTCTGGATGGGCCTTACAGACGGCTCTCCAGATCTCATCGGGCTCTAGCCCGGCGGCCAGGGCCTCATTAACGCTCTTGCTACCTAACTCAGAGATCGCAATATCTGCGCTAAAGGAGGGCGCCCATTGCGGGCCAAAACTTAAAAGGATGCGCTCTCGAAGATCAGAGATACGCATGCAGCAATTGAGCCGATTGTGATCGAGATTGTTCTGGTGTGAGAGGTTGAAGAACTTGTCCGATCAGCCATGAGATAGCTATTCCGGCCTTTTCTTCAGAGCCCAGGGCTGCAAGAAAGAATGCATCAATTGCATGCCAAATTTTATCTTCACTTCGCATCAGCATCTTTGTCAGAATTGCTGGGTCATGCGAGCGCATACCGGCTAGCCCCTGGTCGGCACTAATTGCGCAAGAAAAATACTCCAGTAATTCTGCTGGATTCTTTGGAGCGCTTTCAAAGAGATGAATAATTTCTCGGCTTAAAAGTGAGTATAAAACAGCGTCTTTATCGCGAAAATGGTTATAGAGGGTTGCTCTAGATACTTGAGATAAATCTGCGATATCGATCATTGCAAGATTTTTAATGCCTTGTGTTGCGATAATTTCTTTAGTCGCAGTGAGGAGCGCAGCCTCAGAACGCGAAGCCACTGCTCCCTGAAGTGCGTATAGGTGAGGCAAAGTTATGCTGCGTCTACGACGCTTAGTGTTGCAACTTCAGTTGACTTAATATGCAAAGACACATCGCTAACTACTGTTGAAAGTGTCAGACCCAGTGCCGCACAAATTGCAGCCAGCAGTTCTGATGAGGCTTCTTTCTGTCCGCGCTCTACCTCAGAGAGGTAACCAAGGGATACTCGTGCATCACGTGCAACATCTCGAAGTGTGCGAGATTGCTCTGTGCGGGCAGCACGAAGAGTGGCGCCTACTGCAACGCGCAATAACATGGCCAACTCCTTTGCATCCGGTTAATCTCTAGCCCTAAGGATACGCGCAAAGGTCCCAATTGCGCTTGCGACAGTCCCACTTCGAATATTTTCACGCTCACCATCTAGGCTCAATTGAATACTCTGCGTGATCGGCCCAGCGATGGCTACCCACACGGTCCCGGCGATAACTCCATCGGATGAATCTGGCCCGGCCACTCCTGTCGTTGCAATCGCCCACGTTGTTTTAAAGGTCTTTAGCGCGCCCTCTGCCATCGCAAAAGCAACTTCTTCACTGTAGACAGTTTTAGCTGCGATTAATTCTGTGCTTACACCAAGATGGGATTGCTTAACTTGACTGTGATAAGCAATCGAACCGCCAACATAAATATCTGAAGATCCCGGAATGCTTGTAATTGCATAACCCAATCCCCCGCCAGTAATTGATTCTGCAGTACTCAGGGTTTCATTTCGTGATTTTAAAGATGCAATAACATCTTTCATCGCTGAAGTAATCTCAGGTGCATTAGTCATGAAATCCCCCTAACACTATTTATTCGTTTTAAATGCGGATAGTACGTAATGCAATCCAGTTGCAAGAGTTAAAATAATAGCAACTGCCATAAAGCCATCTCTAAACCAGTACAAATTCTCATTTAATGGAAGGACATAAAAGCCCACACCGAAGCCTTGGAAAAATGCTTTAATTTTTCCTCCGCGGTTTGCCGGAATAACGCCTCGCTTGATTACAGCCAATCGAAAGAATGTAATTCCAATCTCGCGCGCCATGATCACAATGGTGATCCACCATGGCATACGTCCAAGAATTGAGAGTGAAATCATCGCAGTTCCGATCATGGCTTTATCTGCGATTGGGTCCAAGAATTTTCCAAATTCAGTAATTGAGTTTCTGCTGCGAGCTAGGTTGCCATCCAAAATATCGCTTAATCCGAGAACTAAAAATATCCACCAAGAAATTATTTGCCACGTTGAATCATCCCCGCCATTTTTAAAGAGTGCATAAGCTCCAACAGGTAAGAAAGCGATCCGCAAACTCGTAATCACATTTGGCGTTAAGAAGGCAGGTAAGTTCATATAGCCCTGGCCACCAAATCTGCTCCGATGCTTTCGATAACCACAGCATCAACATACTCGCCCGCTTTGTAATCTGTGCCAACAAAAGTCGTAGTCCCATCAACTTCTGGTCCTTGATGCGCCGCACGTCCTTCTTGTAATTGCCCATCTTCGATTAATACTCGAACGCTCTGGCCAATTCGCATCTGTGCGCGCTGGGAAACCATTTCATCTGCCAAACTAGAAAGTGATTCCACTCGCTGAGCAATAACTTCTGCCTCTATTTTTTCTCCCAGCGCAAGCGCTTCTGTGTTGTCTTCATCTGAGTAGCCAAAGATTCCAACTGCATCTAGTTGTGCGTTAGTTATGAACTCTGCAAGTCCATCAAAATCTTCTTGTGTCTCACCCGGAAAACCCACAATAAAATTGGAGCGAATGCCTGCTTGCGGATCTAGCGCCCTAATTTGTGAAATTAGGTGTAGGAATTTTTCACTGTCGCCAAAACGTCGCATTGCTCGCAATACTGATGGACTTGTATGTTGAAAAGAGAGATCAAAATATGGAGCAACTTTCTCCGTTGCCACCATGGCTTGTAATAAGGAAGGACGCATCTCTGCTGGTTGCAGGTATGACAATCGGACCCGCTCTATGCCAGAAATGGCTGCGATATCTGGAAGTATCGTCTCCATTAACCGTAGGTCGCCTAAATCTTTACCGTATGACGTTGTATTTTCGCTGACAAGAAATAACTCTGAAACACCATTGCTTGCCAGCCATGTAGCCTCTTCTAGAATTTCAAGTGGGCGTCTTGATACAAAGGAGCCTCGGAAATAAGGAATGGCGCAAAATGAACAACGACGATCACAGCCAGATGCGATTTTAAGTGGTGCCCACGGCGCATCTCCTAATCGTTTACGAAAGAGAGTTCCGCCTGCTCCAACTTTAGATGCATACTGCTCATCTCGAACTGCAGCTCTGTCTACCGGTGCAATTGGAAGCAATGATCTGCGATCACGAGGCACGTGCGGAGTGTGAGAATTTCCAGAGACAATTGATTGCAATCGGGCAGAAATATCTTGGTAATCATCAAAACCTAAAATTGCATCTGCTTCTGGAAGCGCTTCGGCTAGTTCTTGCCCATATCTCTCAGCCATGCACCCGACAGCTACAACAGCGCGTGTAACTCCATGACCCTTAAGTGAATTTGCTTCAAGTAGCGCATCAACAGAGTCTTTTTTCGCCGATTCAATAAACCCGCAAGTATTGATAAGTGCCACTTCGGCTTTTTCAACATCGTCAACCAAGATCCAACCATCAGCTGCCAAACGCCCAGCTAACTCTTCTGAATCAACTTCATTACGAGCACAGCCCAGGGTGACTACTGCAACTGTTCGACTCATTGGGGTGATGTTACAGGTTATTGCGTGAAGTTATGAAGTAACCCCATATGAAACTGAAACAACTTCGCCATCGCTACCAATTTGCTCTGCAGCCTTGCCATTTACGAAGAGATCTACGGCGCCTGCGTTGCCCACCTTAAGACTTACGCGAGTAGTCGCGCTGAAATTAAGTTTTTGTCCATTTCTGATTTGACCGCTATATAACGTTGTGCCGTTTGAGTCAGAAACAAATAACCAAGAAGTTCCTCGTGTAGCAGACACACTGACGGCCACACCCGTACCTGAAGAATAAGTATCACGAGTCGGTGCAGGTGTTGCTACTTCAGATTGTGTTGGTTGAGCATCTGGAGTCTGAGTAGCGCTATCAGTTGGCGAAGCCGATTGAGATGCAACTACCTCCGTGCTATCAACTGTGGTTGTCTTTGAATTAGAAATAATTATTTGGACTGCGCCAAGTAATGCCAATGTTGCAAGTGAAATACCCGCCAAAGTTTTCCAAGAAACGGTTTTCTTATCAACTGGGTTTGTCATGACATTATTTTCGGCCAACATCTCTTGAATACGACGCGGTTGCGTGGACTGTTCACTCTCATATAGATCAAGGAGCACATTTGCATCCATCTTGATCTGAGGGGCAATATTTCTTAAGTGACCACGGGCATAGGTTTCACCGCCACATTTTGTGAAATCATCACTTTCAAGTTCTTTTAATAATCCACCACGAATACTGGTGCGCTCTGAAAGATCGTCAATACTCAAGCCCGCATCAATGCGAGCCTGACGAATGACTGAACCGAGTGACATGCGACCCCAATAAAATTCTAAGTAGTGAAATTCTTAGTTCCAATGGTAGCCCCGTGAAGTTACGANCANTAGCCCCNATGNCACTTTAGGGGTCTATCTCACCCTAATTTCTAGCGCCTAAAAAATGAACAACTAGTAATCGCGAAGGGTTGAAAGCACNGAATCAAGTTCATCNGGTTTGACCAACACAGTTCGAGCTTTTGATCCTTCNGAGGGACCAACAATTCCGCGGGACTCCATCANATCCATNAATCTTCCNGCCTTTGCAAAACCAATTCTTAGTTTTCTTTGCAACATTGATGTAGAACCAAATTGAGTTCCAATAACAAGTTCAACGGCTTGTAACAAGATATCTAAATCATCACCAATATCTTTATCAACTAATTTTGCAGCAGAAGCTGGCACCGTGACATCTTCGCGATAGCGAGGTGATAACTGTTTCTTAACGTGCGTTGTTACCGCTTCAATTTCACGTTCTGATACATATGCACCTTGAATTCTAATTGCCCTACTAGCGCCCATTGGAATAAAGAGCGCATCGCCTTGTCCCACAAGTTTTTCTGCCCCCGGGCTATCTAGAATCACTCGACTATCTGCAAGAGATGATGTTGCAAATGAGAGTCGAGATGGAACGTTTGCCTTGATTAACCCTGTAACAACATCAACACTTGGACGTTGTGTTGCAAGCACGAGGTGAATGCCTGCAGAACGCGCTAGCTGTGTAATTCGAACTACAGACTCTTCTACTTCGCGAGCAGCAATCATCATTAGATCTGCTAACTCATCAATTATTACTAGCAAGTAGGGATATGGCTCAACGATTCGATCGCTGCCTTCAGGTGGCACAACTTTTCCGGCACGCACAGCTTTATTGAAATCATCTATATGTCTAAAGCCAAAAGTTGAAAGATCTTCATATCGAAGGTCCATCTCGCGAACAACCCATGTGAGTGCATCGGCGGCCTTCTTGGGATTAGTAATAATAGGAGTAATTAAATGTGGAATACCTTCATACGCAGTTAGCTCTACTCGTTTTGGATCGATTAAAACTAAGCGAACATCATCTGGTGTTGCACGCATCAAAATTGATGTGATCATCGCATTAATCATTGAAGATTTACCGGCTCCGGTTGCACCAGCAACTAGTAAATGCGGCATCTTGGCTAGGTTGGCACAAACAAAATTTCCCTCAACATCTTTGCCGAGTGCAACAAGCATTGGATGATGATCTTGACCTGCAACACTTGAACGCATCACATCGCCCAGTGCCACAATCTCGCGATCTGCATTGGGAATTTCGATACCAACGGCTGATTTACCTGGGATTGGAGAAAGGATGCGAACATCACTACTTGCAACGGCGTATGAAATATTCTTAGCAAGTGCGGTAATTCGTTCAACTTTTACAGCATTTCCCAGTTCAACTTCATAACGCGTCACCGTTGGACCGCGCATAAAACCTGTTACTTCTGCATCAATTTCAAATTGTTTAAATACCTCAGTAAGAGATGCCACGACGNTCTCATTAACTTTGCTCTTAGCCTTTGCCGCAGGTCCNGTACGTAAAAGATCTTCAGGTGGCAGCTCATAGTGCGAATCACTGGATAACAAGAGCTGAACAGGTCTGGCATCTTTTGGAATCTGCTGCGNTGTCGGCCTAGGCATAGCAACGGTGAATTCTTCGTCAAACTCTTCTTCATCTAACTCTTCATCTTCTTCATCTGGCGGTGCGTTCCACTGCGCNACAACAGGGGATTCAAATGGTGGAGTTTCAGAAATTTCAAACTCTTCATCACTGACTCGCCTTGTTGGTTTTCGATCCCATAACCAACGTGATGCATCTGAGATGCGAGAAAATACATCAGAGGCTGGCGTAGCGGTAACAACTAAAATTCCAAAGATAAATACAACAATTAACACGGGGTATGTCAGCATCGAAGTCATTAGCGCCACCAGCGGCGTTGTCACTGCATAACCAATCCATCCACCACCATGTTGGATTGCAGTGGCGCCAGTTCCTGCTGAACCATTTAACAAATGCGCTAGTCCGGTTGCACTAATAAGTAAGGTAATCGTTCCAACGATAATTCGGCCTGTGGCTGCCTTTTCATCTGGAACTCTAAATAATCTGATTGCAAAATAAATTAGTACTAGGGGTGCTATAAAACCTATGCGACCAAATGCTCCATAAATAAATGCATAGACGGCCCGACTGATTACATTATCTGCTTGAAACCATGCACCTGCTCCAGCAATTATCGCAAGAATGAGTAATGAAAATGCTGCGCCATCTCGCTGATGGGTTGGATCTAAATCTTTTGCACCGCGTGCAATAAATCGAATTGTGGCACCTAGTGCCTTAGCGATACCTCGCCATAATCCTTGTAGCCCTCTTCCTAGAGCGCTGCCTACTTTGGAGCGCTTGGATGAAGAGTTCTTTTTCTTAGCCACACTATTTATCGTAATTGCAGAACAATTATCGAGATGGCAGGCGCGCCGATTAGTAAAGGTTTAGAACTTCTAGACCTCAATTACTAGCGGAATAATCATCGGACGTCGACGGTGCTTAGCACCAACCCATCCCCCAATTGTTCGACGCACAACTTGTGAAAGTTGGTGAGTTCCATTTATGCCTTCAACAACAGCAGCTGCTAGCGCTTTTTCAATATCGATTTTAACTTCATCAAATAAGGATGCATCCTCTGCAAATCCGCGTGCATGAATATCTGGACCTGCAACAATCTTTCCACTCTGCGAATCAATTACTACAACAACAGAGATGAAACCTTCTTCACCCAAAATTCTGCGATCCTTCAGCGAAGATTCAGTAATATCGCCAATGCTCTGTCCGTCAACAAAGACAAATCCACATGGAACACCGCCGACAACTTCTGCGACGTGATCTACTAAATCAACGACAACACCATTTTCAATCACGATTGTATTTTCGCGCGGCACACCTGCATTAATCGCTATCTCAGCATTTGCTTTCAAATGACGCCATTCACCGTGAACTGGCATTACATACTTTGGTTTAACGATGTTATAGCAATAGAGCAATTCACCGGCAGCAGCATGGCCTGACACATGCACCATTGCATTGGCTTTGTGAACAACCTTGGCGCCAAATCTCGTTAACTCATTTATCACGCGAAAAACTGAATTTTCATTTCCAGGAATCAGCGATGAAGCCAAAATAACAGTGTCGCCATCTCCCACTCGAATTTGATGATCACCATTTGCCATTCGTGAAAGCGCTGCCATTGGTTCGCCCTGAGAACCAGTGCATATTAAAACAACATTGTCATCGTATGAATCTAATTCTTTAGCATCAAATAAAATATCTCCTGGAATATTGAGATATCCCAGATCGCTAGCTATTCCCATGTTTCGAACCATCGAACGCCCAATGAAAGCCACCTTGCGATTATGAATCGCTGCAGTATCGATTACTTGTTGAATTCTGTGCACGTGTGAAGAAAAAGAAGCGACAATTATTCTGCGCTTAGTTGATCTAAATACACGATCAAGGACTGGCATAATTTCTCGTTCGGAGGCTGTAAATCCCGGAACATCGGCGTTCGTAGAATCCACCAGGAACATATCTACGCCTTCATCGCCCAAACGAGCAAAAGTTCTTAAGTCAGTGATGCGTCCATCCAAAGGTAGCTGATCCATCTTAAAATCACCGGTGTGCAAAACTCGACCAGCAGGAGTATTGATAACAATTGCCAACGCATCTGGAATTGAGTGATTGACCGCGACGAATTCCAAATCAAATGGTCCTACATCCTCTTGTCCGCCTTCGCGAACCTCACGTGTTAACGGTGTGATTCTGTGTTCTTTTAGTTTTGCAGTAATTAACGCAAGTGTCAGTGCTGAACCATACAGAGGAATATCGCCACGTTCGCGAAGTAGATAAGGCACTGCCCCAATATGATCTTCGTGTCCATGAGTTAAAACGATTGCTAAAACATCAGATAGTCGATCACGGATATATGAAAAATCGGGAAGGATTAAATCAATTCCAGGTTGATTTTCTTCAGGGAATAAAACTCCACAATCAACAATTAAGAGCTTTCCATTGCATTCAAAGACGGTCATGTTTCGACCGATTTCAGCTAAACCACCAAGGGCGACAATGCGCAGTGCACCTGGCAATAATTTGGGAGGAGTTCCGAGCTCTGGATGTGGATGTGTCATGAGCGAAGAGTTACGCCACCTGCGCGTAAGTCTTCACGCAACTGTGCAATTTGTGCATCAGTTGCATCTACTAAAGGTAAGCGCGTATATCCGCCAGGAAGCCCCATCAAATTAAGAGCTGCTTTAGTTAAAATCGCACCTTGCGTGCGGAATGTTCCAGTGAAGACTGGTAGTAATTTTTGATGAATTTCAAGTGCACGAGATGTATTTCCTGCAAACCACGAATCAAGCATTTCGCGTAAATCTTTTCCAACAGTGTGACCACACACTGAAACAAAACCGACTGCTCCAACAGATAACAGTGGCAAATTCAAAATATCATCGCCTGAATAAACAGGGATTCCGCATCTTTTAATAACCCACGAAGTCGAAGCCACATCACCTTTTGCATCCTTGAGAGCAACTATGCGCGGGTGTTCAGATAATTTAACAATAGTGTCGGGTTCGATCTGCATTCCTGTGCGTCCCGGAATGTCATACATCATTACTGGTAGATCTGTTGCATCTGCAATTGCACGAAAGTGAGCTTCAATTCCGGCTTGCGGTGGTTTGTTGTAATACGGAGTTACAACTAGTAATCCGTCAGCTCCCGCTTTTTGTGCACGTAGTGCTTGTTCAACTGAATGCGTCGTTTCATTATTTCCAGCTCCGGCAACAACTTTCGCCTTTCCTGCAACCGCATCCTTTACAACTTTAACGATCTGATCTTTTTCATCATCGCTAGTTGTTGGTGCTTCACCCGTTGTTCCGTTGACAATAATTGCATCATGGCCTGTTGAAAGTAGATGCTGCGCCAAAGTTGCAACGCCATCCCAATCGATGGATAAATCCTTTTTAAAAGGAGTCACCATCGCTGTAGATAGCCGCCCGAATGGCGCTTGCGTTGTCATGGGCTAAGGCTATCGCCTAGTTAGGGCGCAATGCGTCCAGATTTCTCAAATGCCTTATGCGTAAGCGGCATTAATTTAGCAAATTCAGCTTCCATCTTCTCAGCAACCATCTCAATTTCGCGTTGAGGGTAACTTGGAAAATGAGAACCTTCACGTGCAGTGCGCAGTGATAAGAAATTCATAAGTGCTCGTGAATTCATACTCACATACATGGATGAATAAAGTCCGACCGGAAGTA
>JGI12421J11937_10000358_pt1 | contig 17574 bp, 14 predicted proteins | sample LakErihyJuly2011_2_FD_11937 | JGI IMG/M metagenome (IMG submission 11937)
GATTAATACGATTGATAGTAATAATAATGTGCTTGTGCGCCCTCCTGCAACCTTGCCGATATGGTATAGAATGAAGGAAAGCAGCGAAAGCAGCGATGCGAACGATAATACAATTATAAACGATGGCTATAATTATTCAATCGATTACAAGGATATCTTTAAATATCTCTATATATCGCCAGGTGATTATACGTTTAAAACATTTATAACAAAATACAATGAGTTGACACAAAATAATGATTTAGAAATAATGTTCAGTGAAACCACAACACCACCAGAATTATCTAATTTAATAGACATATTTTCAAAAGCCCCTTTAATAGTTGATATGAAAAGGACGACATTGTCTGAAAACTTAGGCTTCGATTTATATCCTACGACAAATAACACCGACAGATATATTAGCAAATCCCCGTCATCGCTAAGAACTGATAGCGTTTTAGCGAAGATGTTTTATAGCCGCTTAAATAAGAATTACAACCCCAATGTTAGCACCGATAACAAATGGATAATAACATCGCCGGGTATCGTATATTTTATAGGTAATAAATATATTATTATGAGATGCCCAGAAATCGAGGAGCATTTATATAGGTCATTATCATATTCAAAATATACGCTAGGTCTTGCTAAGTTTCGCGTAGATAGTGTAGGTATTAATAGCGAAAAACTAACTATTACCAAGATACCCGTGCGTGAATTTCATCCTATAGGGAAACTATCGCGAATGACACTGCGGTTTGAAACAAATAGGGGTTCTCTATACGATTTCAAGGGAATAAATCATAATATTATATTTGCTATCTTTTATTACGAACCTGTTCAAAAGAATGTCCCTAAAAGGTCTATATTAAACCCTGAATATAAAATGAATTACATAGATTACCTATATAAACAAGAAGAGATTGAAGGCGATTCGGACGATGACGAGGATACCAACGAAGACTACTCAAGAGATAACATTGATGATTACAAAACAAAGGAAAAGCAATATAGTGAAAATGGTGTTAAATTAATGCAATTTAATAATTACTTTCAAGGGAATGCTGGTGTTGGTGGCGAAGCCGCTGGCGAAGCCGAAGACGCTGAGGACACTGAGGACACTGGAGCAGACGAAGACGAAGAAGACAATAGCGATACTGCTTATTAGTCATTCTTAATTTCCTCTGTAGGGTCTGTTGTATCCTTCGCATCTTTTGCAACTACTGGAGTTTCCTTAGCGTCCTTTGAAGTATCCTTAGTATCCTTCGAAACTGCTGGTGCTATCTTCTTTAATTCGTATGTAAGAGATATTAAGTCCTTTGCGCCTATTTTATTCGTATTAATCTTTTCTATAATACCTGTTATCTTTTTCTTTTCTTCAGCATCAGTAAGTTTCTTCTCATAGTCTGCGAGAAGGCTTACTAATTGCGTTTTAATATCACTATCATCCCCAACAAAGTTTTCATATGTTCGCGATACTGAGCCGCTCCCCGCAAAAGCACAGCCATATAAGAGAACTATGAAAATACTTATTGCAAATATCAAGGACATATATATAAATAAGTTTTCATAATCTAGATTATTCATAATATATTTATTCTGTTAAAAGATAAGATATTTATTTAAGGTTTAGGTATAGCTTGTTCGCCCTTCTTAGCCTCCTCATTAGTGTTAGTATTACTTGCAGGTATGCGCGTTCGCATAGGTATAGGTTGTTCGCCAGTCGAGGTTGCCTTATTTTTCTCAACTATCTCAGCTATTTTTGTCAGTTCTTTTATTATTATAGATAATTCTTCAACACCTATTTTGTTATTATTGATTTTCTCTATGATACCATTTATCTTCTTCTTTTCGTCGACATCAGTAAGTTTCTTCTCATAGTCTGAAAATGTAGTTGCAACTTGTATTTTGATATCTGTAGGGTAATCTAAGAATTGCTCATAAACTCGAGGCGATTGCACGTTTCCACACGCGAATACACTGCCAAATAATAGAAATATGAAAATAATTATTGCAAATACTAAAGACATATATATAAATAGGTTTTCATAATCTAGATTACTCATACTATATGATTTTTCTAATTCTGTTAAGAGCCAAGATTTTTATTTATTTTCTTAATAATAAATTAATGTGTTTATATAGTATAGATAAATAAATATAAATGACTGAACTTAATTTATTATACGGGGGTGATAATTTATTGAATGATAATAATACTATGGATAAGAAAGAAAGCGCATATTCTTCTAAAATATCCAGCCAGCAATTGCATCAAATTGCTCTTAATAACGATGGACACGGCAATGATGATAAGCAAATGCAGCAAATGCTGCCGCCTCCGCAAAGTCAATCTATGCAAATCGCGCAGCAACAAATAGCAATGCAAATGGCGCAACAACAACAACAGCAAATGGCGCAGCAACAAGTGCAACAGCAAATGATGCAGCAACAGCCGTCCCAAAATACCACCCAGCAGCAGCAAATGTATAAGAATAAGAACGATTATAACTTCCTTGACAGAATGAATATGAAAAAATCAGAGGTTATAAAACTCGCATTGTTTTCTCTAGTGATTGTGCTAGGTATATCTATCGACAGGATGCTAACATATTATGTATCAAAGTATATTAATGATAATGTCCTAACGGATTTCCAAGAATTATTGCTAAGATTAAGCTATCCTATAACTATCTTCTTATTGTTATGGATTTTTAAAGCGATCTAAGTGAATACTTGTTATTTTTATAATATATATATATAAGAAACTTATAAATTATTCGCAATAATGGGAAGTAAGGAATTTAAAGAAGGTTTTTTTATTGTATCTGTAGTTATGTTATTGTTAGCGTTGATATTTTTATCTGCTCTGAAAATATCTATCTTTTTTAGAAGTTTTCTATTTTTATCTAAAAAGAAAAATTATGACAAGGCAAACTACATAGTGAATAGCAGTTTTTACCAATACTATTATAATAACCCATTTTTATTTGGAGAAATAAACATCGAAAAATCTATTGCTGCATTTCTGATAGCATTATTAGTTGTCGCTATCATAGGAAATCTGGGCTATGGTGCTACAAATTATGGATATTTAAATTATTATTATGGCGATAATGAAGAATACAACTTTGTAGATTATTATATAAAAATCATAATGATACTGGGTGTTATCTATTTTCTTTCTTATTTAAATTGGTTTTGGTTCTCTAATGATAAGGCAGAAGACGATAAATTGCTTACTAATGAAGTCGCATTAAAAACCTTTGTGACTGAAAATATTGATTATACGTATTTATATGATTATTATATAAATGTAATAAAAGATAAAAAGGGTGCTTATGATATAAATAGTTATATTCTCCAATATAAGCCGAGTGATGCATTGGAAGACCAAAATATCTTATTCAAACTATGCTTTACAATACATCTACTTTCACCAAGTCGCACTGAGTTTGCAAATATACAAGCAAAAATATTTAGTATATGTAAAATTACTTATGAAAAATCTACACAAGCAGAACAGGCAAATGCTGCTGCAGTTGCACTTAAGATTACACAAGCATTAAAAGACAGCACCTTTTATATTATAGCAAATTATAATAACAATAACAACGCCGCATTGCCACCATTAAATAAATTAATAAAAGATACTTTGAGCTCCGTTTCTGACACAACTATAAAAAATATTAGAGATACAAAAATAAGGGAAATACAAGAGAATAAACCAGCTATTTCTACGATGAAAAGCACCTATGAACAAGGTCGTTCGCATTTCACAGATACCATAAAGATATATAAGGAGGTATATGGCAAATACTATACATACTATATATACAGCGTATTGATAACGAACTTCCTCCTAACATATTCGATATTGATATTTTTTTATATTATTATAAAATATCAGGATGATTTTGATAAACGCCTATATAGCATATATAGTTTCAAATCCGACATAAAAACATATGGGTATTACATATTGGCGCTTTATTATTTATTAACAAGTCCTATAATATTATTCGGTGCAGCTTAATAATTAATTTATAAATATAAAATAAAGAGATAAATATAATCATATTTTAATATAATGGGCGAAGGTTTTCTTAGCTTTGATATTAAGACGCTTATCTTTATCGTAATTATTATTATAGTATTAATATCATTTGTATCTATTCTGACATTAAATATAATAAGCTATATTTTATTTACAATCTACTGCATAAATGATAATATAAATGATTACACTTCTGAAGACCCCACAAAAATTACTTTGGAAGATAAATATAAATACAGGCTACTCAACTATATTATAAATTTCAATGATAGCGCAAAGAGCACTAAATACTATCTTAGCACTAACTATGATAATAACTCGTCGGACTTATATGTCCACGCGACAATTGTATACTATAATTACATAGTAAAGCTATTATTATTCATAGCGATTATAATACTTGCCGCATTTTTATTCAACTTATTTAATATAGCGATTGCATGGATTAACAATAAGTATTGTAATAGTGATACTAAAATCCCTTTCTTAGTTAGCGAAATTTATAAAAACGATAATTATATTTATAAGATTATCATCATCATATTCATATATATTTATTTACATAGTTTAATATACACATTTGGATTTAATAAATATATATACAAGGATTTATATGATTTATATGAAGGGGAAGATGGTAAATATAAAGCAGCCGATATGGTAGTTTATCTAACAATCAATACTATAAATAATAAGGACACAGATAAACAAGACAATATATCATCATTTTTATGTGATTTAAAGGACTTATCCTATGACAAATTACATTTTAAGAATTTCTTGAATAAAGACTTTGGATTAGCAGATAATGCTAACAAAATACTAACCGATTTAAATAGCGATGGTATATTAAATAATAATAAATTTATAATACCAACTGGTACTACTCAAGAAAAAGAAGCAAATATTAATAAGATGTTAAGAAGTATATACCTAACAAATACTGCTGCAGGCTTTTATAATACTTCTACAGAAACAAGTAAACCACCCCAAGATTTGCTAGGGGACAAAATATTTATATACTTAATATATCATTATGTCATATCGCATAACATAGAAGACCCATTAATAATACACAAGTTAAATAACATATTTCTAAATCTTTTTGATAATATCCACACGAAATATAATACCGATTATAGTAAATATCTCAATAGTCTTAAGACACCGCCTGATTCTACTCCAACATACGTATCCATAGATGATATTCTAAATAAATTTACAGGTAAAGACATTGATATTAAAAAGATGTATAATGAAATAAAAAGTTCCTATACAATCAAACAATTATTACCTGCTACTATAAAGAAGGAGGATATATTAGATAAATTACACGACAATGCTGATTTAATATTAAAATATATATATACATATAAAAGCATAGAAACACCTACTTCTCTGCTATTAGATAAATTCAAGAATTACGCAGTTGGCAGAGGGACAGGGTTTCAAGATGCAGAGAAAGCAACTGATGACTTGCATTTTTTGAAAAAGAAAATATTTAAAAATATCAACGATTTTGCAGATAGTTTCTCTGATTACTTTCAAGAGGATAAAACATCTCTCAAGGTTAATACAATTGTATACAAGATTAATCTATATCTAGCNGTAGAGATGATATTAACTGCAGTTTTCATACTAATNGTATTATTATTACTATATAGTTCAAACAAATACCCCGATTTAGAAAAATACATTAATATTATGATAACTTATGCTATCATAATTATAAATGAAGTTATATATGCTATACTTGGTATTATATAGTATTGCAGACATAACACAATGATTACTTGATATAATTATTATAATAGTTAATATACTCCCTCATTGCGTCTTCGGTGGTCATACCTTTGATACTATTCCACGCCTTCCATTTTGCGTGTTCCCTAAAGAAGATACTATAAGGCTCGCTAATATTGCAATCTCCCATTGTAGCCTGTTTATAAAACTTATAGAAGTCTAATTTAATAGTATCAGGAAGTTCTAGCGCGTCCATATCAATATTCTTAAGGGCTTTGAGAACACTTTCGAATTCTGAAGCTACTTCCATCGTATTACCTAGTATTATATAATAATATAATAATATAATAATATAATACGATATCTTTATATTATTATTTATATTATTTATAATATTATTATTATTTATATTATTATTTCTTTTTTATAAGTTATTATAATAGATAATTAGGATTATGAAGAAGACCCCATTTGTAATAATCTTTGATATAGACAAAACTATAATAGGAATTGTTAATATTTTAGGGAAAGAATATGACTTACTCGAATTTATCTATAATACCTGCAAGAAGAAGGGCATCCACGAAGTATGTCCTCCAAGAGATGTCTTTGATATGCAGGAAGAATTGAAGAACGGGCTATTACGTCCATTTGTTAAAGAATTTATAGCGTTTTGTAATAAGAAGTTTAAGAATGCCGAAGTATTTTTTTACACAAATAGCGCCTATGATTGGACGAATAATGCACTCGGGAAAAATATAGAGAAAGCACTGAATATCAAGGTTAATCGCCCATTTTTTACAAGAGAAAATTCGATATCTAATAATAATTATAAAAAATCATTAGCAAATATATATCCTACAATTATCAAATCATTGTGTAAGAAATACCCTGCGATGAACGACGATAAGATTTCAGAATATGTATTTAATAATAGAACTATATTTGTAGATGACGTAAATGACAATATCTTTGCATATACCAATAGGCAACTAGTATGCCCCGAGTATAAATATTATCATCACTATGATATATATGATAAATTGATTACCAAATACAAAATGAGCCCGCGTATATTTGATGACAAGGATATTCTAAAGTATATGGAAGATAATAGTATATATATCTACAATAAAAACGGGAATGCTTTTCAACAAAATAAGGAATATATAAATCTTGCTATCATATTCAAAGCAAAATATTCAGAAATATCTAGGGGAAACGACACATACTTCAAAGACCTTATTGCAGAACTTTCGAAAAAATCAGTTAGCGATGATTGCATAACAGACAAGAATATAAAAGCATTAAATAAACTGGTTTCAGCCAAACCTAAAGCATAAAGCCATCACAACTCCTTCAGTCGTATTATCATCGTATTATTTTCAATAACAAATTTATCTATAATATTGCGTATCTCATAGTGTATATAATAACCTTCGGTTTTATTGACGTATCCACGATGTCTTAAAATTGTTCGGTATAACTTAGCATTTTCATTCTTTATTTTTATAAGATTTTTATCCAAAGTTTCATCGTTAATATTGCCAGCATACCAGCAAAATAGCCCCGTTTCGTAATCATCCTTCAGCAATTTATTAACGTGTATGTTATATGCTTCTAGATGTATCTGATAGAACTCATATAACTGGCATCTAATAAACTTCCAAAAAGACAGCGCCATCAAGTATATATCTGCATAACAGCAAAAAGTCCCATCATATTCTAGCACAAAATACTCACCATTATCTTCAATATATATATTATATATGGCATTCCTAGAGTTTTTCAAAAAGGCAATAAATGTATTCGCGATTTTTTTATTCAAGTAAGCAAATACATTAGAGGCTATCTTTAACTTATTTATATTTGCCTTCGATATATTATTAGATGTTAAATGATTTTTATAACAGGATATGATGCTACTATGAGGTTCGCGCCTCCTTTGCGTTTTTATGTTAGTCAATAAATGGTTCAAAAGGTTTAACTTTGGCTCATCCTGATATACGAGGAATTGCTTTAGATTATAGTAATGCTTCCTATTTTCAATATTTGCACACAACTCATTCAATACAAGGGAATAATTACTTTTATACACGCGATTATAGATGAGCGTCTTGATGTCGTCTGGCAATTCCCTTAAGTAGTTATATTTGAATATCTGAGTAATCCGAATACTCTGATTACTCATCTAATTATTATATTTATTTCTAAATATCTTATATGTGTTTGGGATATTTATAATATAAAAAATATGGATTATATACAATAAATACGATGTAATTACACCATTCAGAACCATTACCTGCAATATGTTCACATCTCTTTTTTCTATATACTTTGTTCAATATTAGAATGTGAATGTGTTCCATAGAGTGTGTGCTATTTTGATAATGCTTATATATCAGTTATTTATTTAATATACTTATATTTTCATATATTTCTTATAATCTGATACGGATACAAGATGTCCTTTGTATTTAATATATTCTTTTCTTGAACCAGCTATTTTGTATATACATCTCATTTTCCCATTAATGTATTTCTTTAAAGATGCTTTACTACCACCAGAAGATTTCATAATCTCTGTCCTTCCTCTATATCCTTCATCATTAGTATCAAGAATGACATTCACTCTATCTTTAATATTATATTCGTATTGTATTTTTAATGAAACTATGGTATCATTCACAAATTTATTAGTGTTAATAATACCTATAGGATAGGTATTACTTAATTTATCCCATTGGTTTGGACCTTCTAAGAAATAAATTTCACCATTTCTTGTCCTCAACTTTTTTTCCTGACCAGAATTACCAGTTAATATAATTACAACCTCATTGGGATATTTTAAATAATCCCCACGCCCATATCTATATAAATCATTTATTTCAAAAAATTTACCATAAGTGACTGGATGATCAAAGAATTTAATTTTCGCTTTATCTAAAATACTTAATTGTAAATATTTGTCTAAATCAGAGAAAACTGCTATTGGCTTCCTATATTCTTTTTCCCAACCACTTTCAATCTTTCCATACCCATCAAACCTATCTAATTCTGTAATTTTTTTAGGTTTTGTTATTTTTAATTTTATGATACTATCATCTTTATACTCAATAGCTTGAATGCCATATTTTGTTATTGGAACACCATATTGTAATATTTTTGCATTTACTTGTTCACTATTTTTGTCAATAATATTATACATATTATGATATTTTGATAATGTTAATTTTATACTATTATTATTATTACCTGTTAATACAAATGTGTAGCCTATGTAGTCATCACTCAATAATTTATTTCTTGAAAAGAAAGCATAAAATATTTCAGGTTTATCAATGAAACGAATTCTTAATGGTAATGCCATTATTTTATACCTTTCTAAATATAGAAAATAAAAATAAAAATTTAGGTATGTGTTTGCAATTACGCGACTATATAAGAACATACAGCATATATTATATGATATTCATTTAATCTCTAGAGATGATCGAAGACTACCTAGCATATACTAAGACATACAAAGAGAAATACGGGGACAAGTGCATCGTATTAATGCAAGTCGGCTCATTCTTTGAGATATATACGATACACCAAAATACCGATACGTCCCTTAATAATGATGTGTATATTATAGCGGAGTTGTGTGGTATCCAGACATCGCGGAAAAATAAGACGATATCCGAGATATCAATCGCGAACCCCGTAATGGCAGGGTTTCCACTAGCATCCCTTCCTAAATTTAGGGATAAAATCTTAGCGAATAACTATACGATTGTATTAGTCGAGCAGGTATCCGACCCTCCCAACCCAGAACGCAAAGTGACGGAGATAATATCGCCGGGCACTAACGTCAATATTGTAAATAAGCGGAGCAATTATATAATGGTCATATATTACGAAGTAATCGAAGGATACATTATAGCGGGTATTTCGGGCATTGATTTGTCCACAGGTAAAACATTCGTCTATGAAGTATCATCCTCCAAAGACGACCCAGAATTTGCCAATGACGAAGTATTTCGCTTCATATGCACTTATAATCCTTCAGAACTAATTATAATAAGCGAGGCAATCAGCGACGATTATAAGAAGAGGATACTCAAAAATCTAAATATCAATAATATTCGCGTTCATTACAAATGGGAGAAATACGAGCATCTGTCTTTTTTTAGTAATATAAACAAGCAGCGGGATATACTCGAGAAGGTCTTTGTTGTTAAGAAGGGCTTCTTGTCTATCATCGAGATACTGAACTTGGAAAAATATAATAATTCGCGGTTTTCACTATGTTGCCTTCTAGAGTTCGCTTATGAACACAACTCGGACATCGTGAAGGGACTAGAAGAAGCCCCTGAAGTATTTGAAATGCATAAAAATATGATTATAGAGTTTAACTCGGCGATACAATTAAATGTTCTCGGGTTATATCAAGGTGATCAGCCGTTAATCGATATATTGAATAGATGCTCGACTGCCTTTGGATACCGCACATTTAAAGAGCGCCTTTTGCAGCCTATGATAAACATCGAGGCAATCAACAAAGCATATGACGACGTAGATTTATTATTGGATAGCAGTAAATATTTGGTTGTTAGAAAGCATCTATCTTCTATAATGGATTTGGAGCGACTTAAAAGGAAGATGAAAACAAATAAGATAGCCCCGCAAGATTGGATATCTTTTAATGATGCATTAATATCCACAAAAGAAATTAGGCGGATGCTAGATTTTCCCGAAGAGATTATTAGCATTACTGCGATTGATAGCATAATATCGCAATATATAAATATTATAGATTTGGATGAAGCAGGTAAATACAATCTAACAAACTTGCTGGATAAATCGAATATCACTAACTTTTTTAAGAAAGGCGTTTATGAGGATATAGATGTGCTATTCGACAAATATAACAAATCCTATGAAATTATTAATTCATATTGCGAGAAGATTACGCAAATCGGCGATAATGATGCAACAATATGCAAGGTAGAAAATAATAATCGCGACGGCTATTATCTAACAATTACAAAGAAACGCTTCGACAACGCTATGAAAAACAAGAGAGAACTGATGAACTCTTTTGAAAAGAAATTATTATCATCTTCATCTTCGGCGTATAAGCTAACAAACGCCGCTATAATCAGCGAAAGCAATAATATTGCCGAGTATAGCCAGCAAATATCACAAGCGGTTCTTAGCCATTACAAGGATTTTGTTATTAGTTTCGTAAATAAAAATGGGAATATCTTAGATATCTTAGTAAAATATTTAGTTCGCGTTGATATTGCCGCAAATTCTGCAAAGAATGCCTTCGATTATTGCTACGTGCGCCCGACAATAGATAAGATAACTACCTCTGAGAAGTCCTCTTTTATCGAGGCTACAAATATGCGACATCCAATTATTGAAAGAATACAAGATGATTTCCAATATGTCGGCAATAATATATCACTAAATCAAAATGGTATTCTGCTATATGGCATAAATGCGTCAGGCAAATCTTCGTTTATGAAAGCAGTCGGTTTAAATATTATTATGGCTCAGGCTGGGATGTTTGTATCTGCATCGACCTTTAAGTATTACCCTTATAATAGCATATTTACGAGAATATCGGGGTTAGACAACATTTATAAAGGGATGTCTAGTTTTACTATTGAGATGACGGAATTAAGGAATATTCTTAAAAGATGCAATAAGTTCAGTTTAGTTATCGGAGATGAAATATGCTGCGGGACTGAATCAATATCGGCGATTTCTATTGTAGCGAGCGGCATTGATACGCTAATAGATAAAGGAGCGTCCTTTATATTTGCTTCGCATCTGCACGAATTAACAAAACTAACGACTATAAAAGCCAATATCAATAAATCGAAGCTATTTGTTAAGCACATTAGAATAACCTTTGATGAAAATAATAATATCATATATGACAGGGTAATTCAAGAGGGACAAGGGAATAATAATTATGGCATAGAAGTATGTCGGACGCTAGATATGCCAATGGATTTTATGAAAAATGCCGAGTTAAATAGAAAGGAGGTTGAATGCATTAACAAGAACATCTTAAATAAGAAAAACTCGAGGTATAATTCTAAAATAGTTATTGATATGTGCAATATTTGCAATAAGAACAAGGCGGAGGAGACGCATCACATTATATATCAACATACGGCTGATAAAAATGGTTTCATTAATAATGCGTTCCACAAGAATGCTAAGCATAACTTAGTTGCTATATGCAAAGAGTGCCATCTCAAAGAGCATACTGGTAAAATCAAGATTGAATGCTGGGTGTCTTCTTCAAAAGGTCGGAAACTAATATGCGATTATAATTATGGAAGCGGTAGCGGAGGTAGCAGCGTTGCGGATGATAGCAGTTGTGTAGAGGATAGTGGAATTGACGGAGGAACTGACTATGATAGTGGTCTCGATGATGATAGGTAAAATTGCTTAATGATTTAGTAAAAACCCTCTAATTATTTTTATCAATATATATAAAAAGAAAACACATATATAGATATAACAAGGAACAAAAAATAAAAAGATGCGTGTTATTAAGCGTAACGGCGAAATGGAGGACGTTAGTTTTGATAAGGTATTAAATCGGTTGAAGAACCTTTCATCTGGATTAACTATTGATGTTTCAGAGATTGCCCAAAAAGTATGCTCGCGTATTTATGATGGTGTCAAAACATACGAATTGGACGAACTTGCCGCGCATTTGTGTAGCAGTATGTCGATAGAACACCCTGACTATAGCCTATTAGCATCACGCATTATAATATCAAATCATCATAAAAATACGTCGCCGTCGTTTAGCGAAACCATACAGGTATTATATAATAACGTGGATAATCATAATAATCCTATTCCTCTTGTATCTGAGGAATTATATAATATTGTTAGTAAAAATAAGGAAAAACTTAATACAATCATAGATTACCAGAGGGATTATTTATTTGATTATTTTGGATTTAAGACACTTGAAAGAGCATATCTATTGCGCGTTAATAAGAAGATTATTGAGCGTCCTCAGCATATGTGGATGCGCGTCGCTATTGGCATTCACGGCAATGATATTAAGGATGTTCTCCAGACATACGATTTAATGAGTAAAAAATACTTCACACACGCTACACCTACGCTATTCAATGCTGGAACAAATCGCCCGCAATTGAGCAGTTGTTTTTTGTGCAGTATTAATGATGATAGTGTATCGGGTATCTTTGATTCGCTAAAAGAGGTCGCTTTAATTTCTAAATATGCTGGAGGTATTGGTTTGCATATTCATCAAATTCGAGGTAATGGCAGCCATATCAGAGGAACGAATGGAACGTCAAATGGTATTATACCGATGCTAAGAGTTTTCAATAATACTGCTAGATACATCGACCAAGCAGGAAAACGTCTAGGTAGTATTGCAGTATATCTTGAAACGTGGCATTGCGACATAGAGAGTTTCTTGGAACTTAAGAAAAATCACGGGAGTGAAGAGGACAGATGCAGAGATTTGTTTTTGGCTTTGTGGATTTCAGACCTTTTTATGGAAAGAGTTAAAAGCGAAGGCAAGTGGTCTCTTATGTGCCCAGATAAATGCACGGGACTAAGCGATGTATATGGAGACGACTTTAAAGAACTATATGAAAAATACGAAAGCGAAGGCAAATATGTTAAGCAAATCAATGCTCAAGACCTCTGGTTTAAGATTTTGGAGGCTCAGATTGAGCAAGGTGTTCCCTATATTTTATACAAGGATGCTGCGAACAAAAAGAGCAACCAGAAAAACTTGGGAACTATCAAGTCGAGCAATTTATGCGCGGAGGTATTGATTTATTCGTCCCCTCAAGAAACTGGTGTATGCAATCTGGCTTCTATATGCCTCCCTTCATACGTAGAGGATGGCAAATTCAACTTTGATAAATTACACGATATTACAAAGGTTATCACGAAGAACCTGAACAAGGTTATAGATAAAAACTTCTATCCTATTGAAAAAGCGCGTATCTCCAATTTGAAGCATCGACCTGTAGGTATCGGTGTTCAGGGGCTCGCTGATGTTTTCATAATGCTAAGACACCCTTTTGAAAGTGAAAATGCCAAGCAGTTAAATAAGGATATTTTTGAAACTATTTATCACGCAGCAGTTGAAGCCTCTATGGAATTATCAAAGAAACGCCAGAAAATTATTAATGATATGAAAAATATTAATAACAAATTATTAGACGAGGATATCAATAACTATATTAATGAGTTTGAGAGGGATATCCCAAACCCTAAATATATCGGTGCTTATAGTTCATTTGAAGGAAGCCCTATTTCACAAGGCTTATTTCAATTCGATTTATGGAATACTCAGCCTAGTTCGCGATATGACTGGGATAACCTTCGTGCCGACATAAAGGAGTATGGAGTTCGCAATAGCTTGCTGCTTTCCCCTATGCCCACTGCTTCTACGTCGCAAATTATGGGTTTTAATGAGAGTTTTGAGCCATTCACTAATAATATTTTCCAGCGCAAAACATTGAGCGGTGAGTTCATTATCATTAATAAATACTTGATTAATGATTTGATTAGCAAAGGTCTTTGGAATAAGGATCTGAAAGATACTATTATCTTGCACGAAGGAAGTGTGCAAAATATCCAAGAGATTGATGATGAATTAAAAGCGATTTATAAGACGGCGTGGGAGATTAAACAGCGCAATATCATAGATATGTCTGCAGACAGAGGGCAATACATTTGCCAAACACAAAGCCTTAATATATTTATGGAGGAGCCCGACTTTCAAAAGCTGTCTTCTATGCATTTCTATGCACACTCTAAAGGGCTGAAAACGGGTTCTTATTATCTCCGCACAAGACCTAAGGCGAAGACACAGCAATTCACAATTGACCCTGATTTTGCTAAAAAAAAGAGAAGATGTGTTGAAGATAACGGGGATAGTTGCTTACTATGCTCGGCATAATAATACTTTACTTTGATATCTTTGATTATTTATAACTATTTATAATTATAAATAATTATTATATAAATATATATTGCTATTATAATATAATGTCTTCTACAACTACCACAAATATAGAACCTCTCCTAGAGCCTAATACTCGTCTTACTATTTTCCCTATAGAGCATTATGATATGTGGGAAATGTATAAGAAGGCTCTGAGTTGTTTCTGGACATCGGAGGAATTAGACCTAAGCAAGGATATGGCTGATTTTAACAAATTAAATAGTAATGAGAGGTTTTTTATTAAGCAGATACTTGCATTCTTTAGTTCGAGCGATACCATTGTTAATATTAATTTAGGGGAGCGGTTCTTAAATGAAGTTCAAGTGTTAGAAGCAAAGTTTTTCTATGCTTTTCAAATGTCGATTGAAAATATTCATTCTGAAACTTACTCGCTGTTGATTGACACATACTTCAAAGAACCTAGCGAAAAACACGAAGCGCTTGATGCAATTAATTATATGCCTTGTATCAAGAAAAAGGCGGAGTGGTGTTTCAAATGGATTAATGATGAAAGCGCGCCATTCTCGCAAAGACTTATTGCATTCGCATTAGTAGAAGGTGTGTTTTTTAGTGGCGCTTTTTGCAGTATTTTTTGGCTAAAAGAAAGAGGTCTTATGCAAGGGCTATCATTCTCCAATGAATTAATTAGCAGAGACGAAGGTATGCACGTTGAATTCGCGGTTCTCCTATATTCAAAAATAGAAAATCGTCTATCTCAAGAAATAGTTCATAAGATTGTTAAAGAAGCCGTTGAAGTCGAGAAAAACTTCATTATCGAAAGTATTCCTTGTTCAATGCTTGGGATGAATGCTGATTTGATGTCTATTTATATTGAGTTTGTTGCCGACAGGTTATTGACGCAATTAAATTATGATAAAATATGGAACTCTAATAATCCCTTCCCTTTTATGGAGAGGATATCTATTGAAACGAAAACGAACTTCTTTGAAAGCCGCGTTTCACAATATAGTAAAGCAAACGTCGGAAGCAAACAAGAGCATACTGATATACGCAAATTCAGTCTCGATGCTGATTTCTAGTAATACTAGGCATTCGCATTGTATTATTTTTATTGTATCACTAATTTATTTCAGAAGATATAGAATATTTGAAGAAGACTTCTTATACTTAAAGAAATCTAATATAATTTTATTTATAATGAACCGATTTCAAACAATTTTCAACGAAATTAACCGCTTTATAAAATATATGATGTTTGATGAATACATTATATACTCCAAAAAATACTTTCAATGTATGAATGAAATCATCATTGTATTAGAGAATACATTGAGCAAAATACATAATATATACTTTAAATATATATTATATCCAAAAATAAAGGCATTATAACTTTTTTTATTGTATCTAATATTCTTATTGGATACGCTTAACTAATATCTTGTTGTGAAAGGCATAGCTTGATTTCACCTAGAGATGCTATGGTATATCTTAGAATAATTGGGTAGTTATTTTTAAGATATATTTCTACTGTGTTCGACAGGTTAGTGCATTTTGTAAATATAGACAAGTATTTAAGACTGAATATTCCTTGAATTATTTCTTGGTCTTCTTCGCCGCTATTCTTTTTTATTGTGATTGCTTGCGATTTCTCAGACCCTAAGATAGTCTCTTGATGGCAGAAGTCCCCTTTGCAACTCAAAATCAGTTTATCATTAATGTTCCTGAACTCAATGAATTCTGCTAAATTATGCATATCGCGAATAATCTTTTGAAGATACGAAGAGGGCATATTAATAATCGTATGAAAATCCACAGGAGGTATTTGGATATTTAGCACATCTATGTCTAGCACAGACAATTTATAGTTTGTTTTATAGTTCTTCTCATTGTTATCGATGGTAATACCAAGATGATTAGGGTCATCTTTCAAGATATATAATGATAATATGTCGTTGTTCGTAATCGTCTTTATAAGCGCGTGCAGCCTCAGCATATTTATCCCAACATATTGCTTCTTCTCGCATTGATATATCTCAAATTTATCCGCTTCAAGCTTAAGATGTATCAAAACAATATGCGTGTTATCCATTGCAACTATTTTAATACCTGTTTCATCTATCTCTAAATTAACATCCATAAGTATTTCTTTCAGAGCATCTATTACTTGTTTAAATGTAGAAGCCTGAATTGTTTTAATATTTAGCAAGTATATATTATTATCATCCATTTAATATTCCTAATGGATTAATCCTTTATATATTTTGTATTCCTTCGTATCTAAGACCTCTGATACCTCTTTCTTTTGCTAGGCTTAGTAATAGTCAATATAACGGGGTTGTGGTCTGATATGCCACCATATAAATTATCTTCATCTATTTCTCCAAAATCATCATATATCTCAGTTCTGAAAGTATATTTATCAAGTAATGAACTTTTTACCCAAAAGTGGTCTATTACATTGTTTCCTCTGGAATTTGTTGGATTTATTTTTCCTCCAGTTGTTATATTAGTTGGCTCTATATATTCATAACCTGCCTCTTTCAATAAGATAAATGGCGCATTATTCCAAGAAATTACTTGTTCTAAAGTTAAAGCCTTCTTATCCTTATCACCGCAATTGTTAGGACATTTTTGTATTAGATATACACCAAGTTTGTCTTGTAATTGTTTTTCAGCTGCATACAAAGAGTTTTCTGTATCATCATCCGACGGAAATGATGATGATGATGCTTTCTTACTACAAGAACCATCATAGTATGCTTTTTGGTCATCATACATTTTTTTTAATAATTTTGGGTCATTGCAAAAA
>JGI12421J11937_10000362_pt1 | contig 17529 bp, 27 predicted proteins | sample LakErihyJuly2011_2_FD_11937 | JGI IMG/M metagenome (IMG submission 11937)
TTATAATTTTTAAAAAAATAATAAAAAAAAAATTAATTAAAAAAAATAATAAATTTTTTATATTTTTTATTTTTTTTTATATTAAAAAAATTAATTTAAATAAAAAAAATAAAAATTTAAATCTTCAAATTTGTTTCTCCTCATTATCAAACAACTAAAAAGAATGGTCTCCGTATTTTTCTTTATTTTGCGAGTATTTTTAATAAGGGAAATTTATTGCTTTATCGATTGATTCTTTAGGTTAGAAATAAGAGATAATCATATAAAAAATTATATCAAAGACTACTATTAGGAGGAATATCGCACCGGCTAGAGGTCCACTACTATAATACTTCTTAATTCTCTCTTTGAGAGTGATTTACCTAATCTTAGAAATTTTATCGTATACTTTTTCAGTTCTTTTTGCGACAGTGTTCCAATTATACATATTTTTTACTTGTTCATGGAAACTATGGGCAGTTACATTCTTTGCCTTCGGAATAGCCTCAGTTAGTTTATCAACTATGTCTTGTGGATCAGGCTTTGTCACGAAGAGCATTGACTCGGGAAGGACCTCAGTTATACCGCCTACGTTCGTGGACACGACCATCAAGCCAGATGATGCTGCCTCAACTATAGCTATGCAGAAGGCCTCAGTAAGGGAGGTATTTAGAAACATATCTATTTATTAAATTTTGATGTAATTACGCCCTCTTACTAATACATCCCTGACTTTCTTATGTGGCAAAGCACCTAGCAATTCAACTCTGTCCTTCAAATTATGTTTTTCTATTAATTTTTCTAGGGGTGCTCTTTTAGGTCCGTCTCCTCCTATGATGAAGTGCACTTCAGGAAATTTCTGACATATCTTAGGGATAACTGCTATTAGCAGATCGGTTCCTTTCCTAAAGGTCAGTCTTGCTATATAAACAATATTAATCGTATTAAGGGGGAATCTCTTAGAGGGGTCCGGCCTAAACCTATTACAATCAACTGCGTTAGGTATAACTGATATATTATAAGGATTGATCGCTGCCCTCAAGGATAGGTTCTCCTTTGAGGTATGGGAGACACTAATGCAGTGATCAATATCCGATAAGGTCATTTTTAACAATTTATTTAAATTTATGCAAGCAGCATCAGCAAATCCGAACAAACTGTGGTCAGTGAAGACGGTTTTGTAGCCAAGCGTCCTCGAGTGAAGTATGCACAATTGTCCTAACACCGCTGTCGTTTGGTGAGCATGCACTATCTGGATGTTCTCCCTTATAAGGATCTTCCTGAAGAGAGGAAGAAAAAACCAGAACATTGGGAATATAGCTTCGTCGTGCATGGGGGTCAGTGGTACGTAGTAGACTTTCAGGCCATTAGTGATGTATCTGACACCTTATCTCTTATTATATGCATGAGTAATAATGATAACCTTATTACCTCTAGCGATCAAAGCTTAATTTATTTATTAAAGTATTACACAGCGACAGTTGGTAGATGTGCATCTCTACCCCCCCTAGCCTCGGGTAGAAGAAATCGCAGCACATAGCTATATTGTATTTTTTATTTGATTTTTATTACATTTTATATTTTAATTTTTTATTAAAAATTTAAATATTTTTTATTATTAAATAAGAATAATTTATTATTTAAATATAAAAATGCATATATATATGTTCATTCTCCTTGTAAATAATATATCCATGGAGGGTAATCGCTTTTTTCTAAGAGAAAATTAATGATAATTAGGTACCTATGGTAATAATTAATCTTCCGTTCGATGAGGTTCCTGGTACAGCTTTATAGTTTATGGCGATTGATAAAGGTTTCTTTCCCTATGAGAATTAAGAGAATTTAAATTACATCTATTTTTACTGGCGATTTAACACCTGTTGTGAAGCTTGGGTTATCGATCCTTATAGTGAATTCCTAAGCCTCGAAGAAAGGATTCTTGAATTCTACTGGGGCAGGTTTCGCACCTCCTATTTTATATGGACCTTTAGGCTAAGGGGGAGTGGAGATTCCGTTCAATATACATTAATACTCTCCTCCATCTAAACTACTTAAGATCAGCACTGCATTAGACTCTCCTAGGTTGGATGGTTCGTATCTTAAGTTAAGAGAGACTTCATTTCCTTCTAACGAATCAGCTGGGGGTACATTGATTGAAGGTGTATCCACACTGAAGTCAATCTGTATTACTGGGCCACCTTTAGCCTTCAGGTCGACAGGACCAGTTGCTACAACCTTTCCACCAGCGCCCATCTTCTCAACTTTGCATGTATATGTTGTAGCTTTCTTGCAGAAATTTAAGAACTTAAAGGATTATATAAGTTCGCTTCCTAGCTGACTTTTCAATGAGATAACTCTCTGTGCAGTAGTAGGAGCTATTCCTTTGAGTGTCAATGGATAAAGGAAGTCCCCAAGTTCAGGTGATTTAAGGGTTATTTTAGAGATTTCTTCCTTCTGTAATAGAGGTCTATATATAACCTCGAATCCGAATTCAGAGTGTGCTGGGACAACAAAACTAGCAGGATGGAACTGAATGTTCTCATTATCGGAGGTGAGCATTTCTTTCTTGATTTCAACATCTTAATCAAGAGGATTCTCAACGGTTATGATTTTGGTTACTGTTTCTCTTACAACGGACTACAATTCGATCTTCTTTTAAGGCTCAGGTGGTGTTACATTGAGCTTAATATTGTAGAATTTGTATTCAAAAGTTTTCTCATTGGTGAAATAGACACTTATGAGAGAGGTAGTCGCTTTGAGACCGAATAAACTTAATTTGTATTCTTTAGTCGCTTCACTAGCTATATCAATTGTCTTAGCTCCAGTTATAAAGACTGAAGGGTCTTCTTTATCTTTTTTCCAGTTGACTGTGAGACGTTAAAGGTTCTTTAGCCAGTTTTTAATTGGAATAGTAGCAGTTTGAGAGAATTTTGCCTTTAGGGTAACTTCCAGTGTTGGGACTTCTGCTTAGGGGGGAGTGGAGATACCTGAGAGATTGTACAACAGAGCACTTCCGTCGGATAATGGGAAGAAGAGAGTTCCTTCGTGAGTGGCATCAGATATCTGAGGTGCTTCTTTAGTGACAGTCATTGTCAGAGGGGCATAAACAATTTCATATTCTGCAGTTCCATTAGGAGGAATCTCAAGAGTTTCTTTTCCCTTAAAATAACCTTGAAATCTCGGAAGTGTAGCTTAGACTGATACTTTAATCTTGCATGCTTCACTTGTAGGATTCTTGACTGTTACCTTCTTCTTCATTTCGGTTCTAACGATGGTGTTGAAGTCAAGATTAGAAACATTTGAGGTGGGGCATGGAGCACATTTTCCGAGAAGATTGATGCAAAGAGGTTCGTCGGCACCCACTATTACGCATTTTACATTCTTAAAGTTGAAATCATTGTCCACTACATCGGGGTGGAAGGTTATCTAGAAGAAAGTGTCTTCGTTAGGTGGTAAGAAGCCCTTTTAAGGCAATATAGTGAAATATCTCCCACAGATTGAAGTGTCCCATTCATACTTAGCCCCAATATCCCCTAGATTGGATAGCTGTAGCTGTTTAGTTGTCTTAGAGTTGATAGTGACTACTCCAAAGCCAATTGTGTCTTGGAGGAGTTTGAGCTCCATACCATGGCAATTTCCATGAATATTGAGTAATTTCTTAGTCTCTTTATTGTCAACAATCTTATAATAGATTTCCTTCTTAAAGGAATGGAGTCTGACCTTTGGAGCGAAGATGAAGGTGATTTCCTTCTTTTCTCTTGGATTGATTGTGTATTCAAGACTGGGTTGGATAGAAATGAATTATTTCTTAAGTTCCTCAAGTTGATTATCGGTGTCAAAGGAAATAGAGATCACTTTTTTAGAATGGTTAGCTAAGGTACAGGTGTGATAGGCTTCTTTGTTGACTCTAACTACACCGAAATCGATGTTCTAATCTTCAGCCTTTTCAAGTTCCAATTTAAGAGGTATTCCCTCACCAATTATCTTGACATCGATGGTATGGAGTCCATTTATGTCAAATGTAATGTCTTCTTCGTATTTCTTACATTCTCTTGGAGTGAAAGTTATGGGAATTTAAAGAACATTTAGTTCTTATACTTAATTCTTTTCTTTAGTCTCTGTTTATAGTGGCATAATAACAGTTCCAGGAGCCAGTTAAACGTTCAGATAAGGTTTCTTCTCGAAGGGTGTCTCTACTGACATGGCAGCTGTGTCTCTATTTCTCATCTCTAGATTAATTGTAATGAATAATGGCTATCTGAATACAAAGCAGTTACCAAAATCATATTAATAGAAGCTTAGATCAATAGCCGGTTTCTTGGCAGACCCCTTAAGCTTAAATATATAGGTAGGGCCTGACGTGATTGACAGTGCAAGTTACTATTTATTGTTGAATCTAAAAGATTCAATAGGGTGGAATTTCAGCTCAACCTTCATTTTCTCCTTCTACTTAGCTGTTCCGTTCTCTGGGTTGATTTGGAGGAAGGTGATTTGAGAAGATTTCTTGATGTTGTAGTCAAAGTTGAACTCTCCTCTGTTCTCAATTTCAAAGAATCTGGATCTTTTTTCATTTATGTAGATGTCCCCAAAATCAACTACGTAAGGCACCGCGTAGTCTAACGGAGAAGTTGATTACCCATAGTATACGCTATGGTCTAATATGTAACCTGTTCCTTTAATGTTGAGAGAGATGGGTCGGCTTTTCCTCTTCATGTTGCAAAGAAGGTTGTAGTTGTATTTACACTCTGACTAAGGCTGGAAGGTGATTTCTATTGCTATCTCGCTATTAGGTTTGATTTGTCCGCTAATTGGGAACACGATAAGAGAGTTCCCATAGTCAGATTCTCCAGATATACTAGCTTTGTCGAAGTTGAAGGAGATTGGCACTTCCTCTAGATTTTTTAGCTTAACTATCTCTTTATTTTTACCTCCTATGAGTAAAGGTCCGAAGTCTACTTTTCCTACATTGAAGAACACATTTGGCTCAATCACAGTACCAACAAGCATGAAATTTATGCTTATATCATGCATTGGTTCAAAGGTATGATAGGCTTCATGTGTGCCTACCTAGTCAAGTGTGTACTCAAAGATCATCTCAAATTTCGTTCCGTTTAGGCAAGAGCCCTTTTAGATCAGACACTTGAAAAAAGACTCGTATTGGTTGTTAGCGGTTGGAGGGAGTTTATCTTCCTCTTTCTTCTTCCATTCGAATTCATAACCTCCGGAAGTGGGGTTGACGACATAAAACCTTTTAGTGATTTTTACCTTCATTCCTAAGCTCACGAATTCAATGATGTTGAAGCTTGAGTCAATGTCAGGTTTCTTCTGTCTGTATGTAGATGGTGTTAGCTCGAAGTGGCACATTGGTCTTTCTGCTTCTCCGTCAAGTTCAATAACTAATGGATCAGCTTTTGGCTCCATGTTCTCGATGGAGATAAGAAGATATCTTTCATTATCTTGATGAACCTCAGTAGGAGAGAATCGAACGGTGAAGGCTTGGTTGCAGTTAGGAGCTAGAGTTCCATCCTTAGGGCTAACGTAGAAATACCCAGGATCGATTTAAGCATTTTAATGGTCTTCATTTTCATATTTAATTATGCGGCTCTTATAATTGATGTTGATTAAGGAAGTGTTCTTTAAATCGAATGTGTGAACTCTGCTAGTGTACATAAGGGTTGATTTAAAGAAGATCTCTCTAGTAGCTACCTCATATCTAGCGTAGTCTGCCACAGCGCTGACTTTCAATTGGACATTTTTATCTGTTTTGTCTATTGAAGTGTGATCTGGCTCATTAACGGCCTCCTCCAAAGATTTGTTAGCTTCCTCACCTGGTAGTGAAGGAGGTGGCTTGTCATCCTTTGAATCCACAGCTTTGCCTGCTTTCTTGTCGGCTTTCTTTGCTCCTTTCTTTTAACCTGCTAGATTACGTTCTTCTTCTATTCTTCTTTCCTCTTCCTCTCTCTTTCTGCGTTCAAACCAATCAAATTCTGTCTAAGTCACGTATCTTACATTGTACATTGAGTCATCCCAGTCGACGAAATCGTCAGCGGTCCCAGCCTGCTTGATCTATTTGGTTTCAAGGATTAACCCGAATTTCTTGTGTTATATTGACATTTTAGATTTGAATATCAGTGTTATGTTTTTAGAAGATTTTCCTTTGAGATGGCCGTTTCTAGGGACTAACTAGAAGTCTTCACAACCCTAGGTGCTCCAGGTGAACTTAATTGGTTCTGCAGAATTATTTTTAACAGCAAATGTTAATTTCTTCTCAGAGTTCAATATACAATCTCCTAGATTGATCTCATCCTCTAGTTCATCTGGAAGATCCTCAAACACTATGTCTTCATAAAAACCTTCTCCTTGTACCATTATTTTGGTTATTTCATAAGGGTTCAGCAAAGTCTGATAAGCTATTAACCATTGTTTAAGCCCTGGCTGACTAGGTCTAAATTCAATGTTGAAAGTCGCATAAGTCTTAGGAGTAAGCGTGAGTGAGTTTTAGTCAATAAATCTGAAGTTTTCGTTTGTTGTTAAGTCGAATTTAACAGTTGCCGGCACTTGTCCGTCATTCTTTAAGACTACACTTTGGATTAAGTCTTTGCCTATTCTTACCTTAGGGAATTTCAATAGGACTGTGGTTTCATTGAAATACTCCTTAGGCTTCTCCAGTTTGAGTGTTGGCATAGCTCCCTCACCTCTTATATCGAACACTAATTTATGGGTCTTAGGGTTTTACTCCCCTTGTTCTACTATGGCCTCAAATATACCGGAATATTATGCCATGATGGTAGGTTTGAAATATACCTTGACGTAGGTGGATTCGTGGGGGGGTATCTTTGCGGTTTTAGTGGCTATTTCAAAAGCGAAATTTTCAGTTGAATTTGGATTTCTCTTTCGTACGTCAAATTTTACGTTGCAGGGGATTTTATTCGGATTTATGATCTTGAATTTCTCGAAGACTCCGTCTGGGTGCTTACTAGAGACTAGGGATCCGAAATTGAACATTTTTTCCTCGTAGTAGTAGACTCTGGAACTAATCTAAGACGTGATGTTTTAGCTCTACATCTGATTAGGTACAATGATCTGCTCTTCAAAGATCTACTCGAAGGCATCACAGAGTATCCCGGGAACGCAACTTTCTCCAACGAGTTCGTATAAGATGCCTTTCTCCTAGTCTGTTGGATTTCTTCCAGAGATATCAATTGCAAGCTTCTTCTCAAGAAGATTAGATCCAGATCCAGCGAAGGTAATTTCAATCGTGGCTGAACTATCGGGTAGTATCGCGCCATTACAAGGGTTGACAGCGAACTGTCCTACCCTGAGCATTGTAGTAGGGTCGAGATCCTTCCCTCCTTTTCCTGCTTTTTTATCAGCTGCTTTTTTTTCAGGTTTTTTTTCATCTTTCTTTCCTTTCTTGGAGTCCTTTCCCTATGCCTACTGTTAGTTATCAAGTGCTTTAGCTGCCTCCTTCCTAAGTCTTTTTTCTTCCTTTTAGGACTCCATCAATTCATTTCTGAATTCCTCATTAAGGTAATCGAAAATCGTGTAATTGAATTCAAATTGCCCCTCATTCTTAATTTCGAAAGTCAGAGTTCTTGAATCGTTGAATTGGATAGGGCCGAAGTTGATATTCTTCATAGGAACAATAGCGTACTAGCTGAATACTGCGTTAACATCTACATTAATGGAGATCTGTTTGAAGACTTCTAGTGTCTTACCTTCTAGGATCTCCATTGTGATCTCTGCATTCTCCCGGGAGGTCTTGAGTTCTAATTCTCTCTCTGAACAAAATCTTACCAAGATCTACTTTTCTTGATCTTTTTCTAGATCCAATTTTTCAGGGAAAATCGTGAAGCAATCCTTGTTAACAGATTTTTTTTTGAAGACAAATGAGAGTTGAACTAGATATAGTCCTATATTTTTCACTGTAAAGTATTGATCCTTGATCTCTCCGACTTTGACGAAACCAAAGGGTAGCATGTTATTGTTATTGTTGTCTGGGAATTTGATGTCTACGGTTATGTCGAATGCCTCGGCGTCTATCGGTATTATTTTAGGATCTTGCTTGATCTGCATGTTTTCTACATCTTATACCTCTAACGTGATTGTATTATTGTATTTCTATTGCTTTTTGGCCATAAACTCAATGGGTATGGTCGCTTCTTCATTTGGTTCTAATCTTCCGCTTGTGAACTTGTTAAGATCGTATTCTTCGGGTAGGTTCTCTGCGTTGGCAAGTTTCCATAGACAAGGAATGCAGCCATCATTCTTTAATTTTATTTCTTTTCTAGATCTCTAGCCTAGGAGTAATCTATCAAATTTAACATGTTCACCTTCTAGTATGACAACTATAGGTCGAGCACCTAGAGATATCATAGGAAGGATCACTGGAGTTGGATTGTCTTTTATCATTACAATTAAATCGTCTCTAAACTTACGTGCCTCATCTGGGATACACCATACTCTTATCTCTTAAGGTACATCATTCTTTTAAATAAATAATTTTTCAGGTTCGAACCAGAAAATTCCTTTTTTATATTCTTTGTTGTTTTCCATGACTGTAGACAGTAAATTGAACTCCAAATGAGTATCAAATTTCCCTTAATTACTTATCCTGAAAGTAATTGAGTTTACTTTACGTAGATCCGCTTCGTTACGTTTGTCAGGATTCTTCCCTATGAGTAATGGACCAAAGTCAAATTAACCTTCTGAGGTAACAAACACCTTGCTAAGGTATGACTCGGGTGGTGTTAGGGGTCTAAGCCTTTTAACACTCCAGTAGAGGTTTTTTGGTAGCTATGAGACTGTAGGGAAATCAGCAATACCTTGTAGATCTACTGTATATTTTTTAAGACTAAAAGAGCTTTCGAAATCTAATTTTCCATCGAAATCTCCAACCACCTTAGTGAAGAACTTGACGACTAAGTAGAGAGTCCTCTTGGAAGGTATGATCCATCTAGTTTTGTCGGCAACGAGCTCTGCCTGGGTGAAGGTCATCTTAGGTGCTTCCTCGACTTTGACTTCTTACTTTTTGTCTTATTTTCTCTTTGGTTTTGTGATTTTTTTCTCTGGTTTTTTTTCCTCAACTGGTTTCTCCAGAACTACAACGGGTGACTCCTCTCCCTCTGGAGTTTCTTTCTTCACTGCCTCTTCTCCTTCGGCAGGTTAAATTTCTTCTGTAGGCTATTTTGTCTATTCCACTTCCTCTTCTTTCTTAACTAATTTCTCATCCACAGCAGCATACATGTTATCCTTAGGGGTAAGAATCTAGAAATATTTCATGGTGTTGCCTGAAGGATCAATTTTCTTTCTGTTAACATAGGTAGATGGTTTGGTTACAACATGGTGAAATAATGGCTATGGCACTGGCAAAGTATTTGGATCTGGGTATACTGGAGAAGCAATTACTTTAAGTCCTGTTTTTACTAATTGATTGAGATTATAATGTATAGGGATGGGTGTGAAACTTCGTTTTCCTTTGTGTAGAGTGCTGGTGTAGTCGATTACTTCTTCTACTACTTGCACTGCCTCTACGACTTCCTTTCCCTTCTTAGTATCCTTCTTCTCCTCCTTCTTATTCTCCTCGAAAACAGGATCATAGATCTTAGGTAGTTCTAATTTCTCTTTGAATTGGTTAGTCATTAATCGCTCCATATCGAATACCAATTTTTCCCAAGTTGCTTTTGACTCATTAGAGGTGAATTCTTTTGGTTCAAAGATGTCGAAAAGAGGGATGTTATTTTAATCATTCAATGCTTCATCGTGTGCATCTTGATCCACGGCAAAGCCAATTTGTGTACCACTCTAGGTACCACTCTTTTAGGTCTAGGAAGCTTTTTCGTCTTTTTTTGGAGCTTTTTTTTAGTCTTTTTTCTCCTTTTTTTTAAGATCCTCTTTTGTATCTTCTTTTTTATCCCCTTTAGCATCTTTCTTAGCCTTCTTCTTTTTGCCTGCAGCATCGTCTTTTTTAGCCTATTAAGCTTATCCATCTTCTAGCTTGGCTTCCATGCCTTCCCATTCAATCATCTTCCAGAGCTCTAGACCATGCTCATCAGTCTACGGCTTTATCAATATGAATTAGGCACTTTAACTACCAATAGCTTTTAATAAAACCTTTAAACCGAAAAGTTCAGAAGGATAATATTTGCTGGCTAATCCATCTATCATAACACCTGCATTAGCCTCTTCAGTGGACATAGCCTCCTTTATGCATTCTTCTAGAATGTCTTCTGATAGATATTAGAATTGCTCTTAATTGATTGGACCCCATTTTAGCTCTAGCTCAGCGGATTTTTTTCCTGCTTTTTTGAGTAATTTCTATCTTTCTTGGTCGATGTTTTCCCGTTCTACTTCTCTATCTTATAAGAATTTTTTGGCCTTCTTTCCAGCGTTGGTGTTATTGTCAAGGCACCAATCTACAACTGTCCCTAGATTCATGATTGATCTCTTATGTTGTAATTACAATTATTAAGCAAGATGGGACTTTCCGACTCCCTATGGGCCGTATATGATAACATGGTGTTTCACATCGTCTTCAACCTTCCCGGGGAAATCCATCTTCCTCTCAACTGATGATAAAAGAGTCAACTCTCTGTTCATTTTATTTTTTTCGTCTTCTGAGTAATTAGTATTTTCTGCTAATTTTTGCATAATCGCATCTCTTTGTTTCTTCTTTTCAACTGATTTTCTAATAAAATCCCAAATTTATTGTCCTGGTTCCCTAACTTACAAGAACAGTTGCGGGTTGGTCTCAAACTCCTCGTATTCATTCAGAATCTGCTCCTCTTCTATATAAAGTTTATCGAAATCTACTGAATATACTTCAGTGTCATAGTCTGAGGGATTCCTAAGCTCTAGCACACAATGAGCGAAGTTATCGTATGGTAGAACTGGTCCAATTACACATTGATTAGGATTAAAGACAAGATTTATTGAAGTACCCGTTCCTTTGCAGAAGATTGGGAATGGCTTTGGATTCTAATTGATGTTTATAGTAAATTTATGATTATATTCTTTCTCGTAAGCAGGTGAGAAGGTGATGGATACGATCTGTTTATTACCAGATGCAATGACACCGCTTGTAGGGAGGAGCTCGAATTTGCAAGGCTCCTTTTTCTTATCCCCGGTAATGTCGGATTTGATGCTTAGTGTCCATTCGCAATCAATTTCTTTCTCATTGATGAGTCTCACATAGACAGTTTTCCTCTGTCCGCTCAATACCTTTCCGAAGTCTACGCAATCGTCAACTACATTCTCCATGATTATTTCAGGAATCGTTATGTTTGCCAATAATTCAATAAGGTATTTAGCCCCGTTCTTGATCTCTAATGGTAAGAGTGTCTTAGTTTTGCCGAATTTCATGTTCTTTTTAGCTTGATATGTAACGTGAATCTCCTATTCATCGCCAGGCACTAATTTGGAAGTTCTTTCGGGTAAGATTGTGTAGCCTTGAGAGCGACAGCTGCGGGTGTCAAATGCGAAGTCAATTGGTGTCTAGCCAACGTTAGTGATTTTGAAAGATTCTTTTCTAATGTTATTTATAACAACATTTCCGAAATCAACTATATAAGTAGAAAGATTCAATTTGTCGTAAAGTTTAGTCTCAACTCCGACGTTTAACTTAGAACCAGCAGTCATTGTTCTGTTGAGTTGAACCTCTGGAAGAACTCCTGGCTTCTCGTCTCCTCTGCTATCTTTATCGGCTTTATCAGGATTGGTGTAAAGTTTATCCTTCTCTTTTGCCTCTATTTCGGCAGCGATCATCTCGCAATAGATGATTCTATCCAATTCTTTCTCAACTTCACTCTAGATTTACTCAAGTGACTTAACTCCGGCGCCAACAGCTTATTTTTTATCACTTCCTTAGGCTTTAGCCATAAGCTGTTGTCTCTTAAGAGTGTTTTCTCGTTCTAATTTTTTCTTCTTGAAATCCATTTCGAATCTTTCCTTGAAATCAGGATTCTCTCCTCTAGGAACATCTAGTAGAACGGCAGGGTAGTAACCTTTTCCTGTTATAGTGATAGGTTCAGGCTCAAAGTATCCAACTTGAACATTGACAATTTCTTTAAATTCATTAGGCATGACTGGACACATTCGGAGAGTGATTTTTTATTTTTCACCTCCTAAGATCTTTCCTGATGAAGGCGTACAATTAAGATAAGATTTGCTTTTGACTTGATGATAAAGAATTTTGAATTCAAAGGTAACTTTACCTGTATTTTCTATTAAAAAGTCTCTTGAAACCCAGTCACAGAATCTTACGTCATTAAATTCTATATGATAAGTAGAGAGATGGTAAGTTAGTAGAGAGGAATCTCCGATCAATGTGACTTCATAATTAGGGCCTCCTTCTACCTTGCAGATAGCTGTAGTCTTGAAACGTTGGCCACCAAATGCATTATAGACAAATTCTACTTATTCGTTCTCACTAACCTTAAGGTTTCCAGATAGTGGAAGGATATCGAACACTTCATTAATGGGTATTGTCTTAGGTTCTTGTCTAAGTGATCCTCTACTGTCATTGGAGTGTCTTTCTAAGTCTTAATTGAGGACATTAGACTGAATCAGCTCTTCTTCTATAAATGTCCATTCATAGTAAATTGGCATTTCAGAGATATTTTGCATGTTAATAACAATCTTTTTTTAAGTATCATTGAGAATTGAACCGAAATTAATCAAAGTTGAGTCCAACTTGATGTTAGGGAAGCATACCTCTCCGATTAGGTCTACGTACTGTCGGTGAGGATGATCTAGGTGCACAACAGTTATCTTACCTGCTTATTCACCGCTTACTCTATTCGCCTTATGACTAGGGTCGAAGTCAACCCTAACCGTGGAGGATTTTCCAGGAAGTAATTCGAAATTCTCCCGATTAATTGAGAAAGGAGGTTACACTTTCAGATTAAAATTGACTGGTTGCTGCGATCCACAGGTTAAGTCAAGATTCTTAGAGATAGGCAAGAAAGGGATGTTCTTCTCCCAGGTGTACTTGAAATAGAGACTCTTCTCGCTGAACACAAGGGTAGGCTAGATGAACTCTCCCTAGATTGTAGTGGTGTAAAGATTCTCGTTTTTTCTTTCCTAAAGACCGGAGCATTAGAGCTAAAAAATTTCTTAAATTTTTTCTCTTTTTGTGCTGAAACCTCTGAATTGGAACATGATTCCGTTCTTTTTTGGAAGAACAATACTCTCTGGTATGATCTGGAATATGTCGGGATCTTCGACTGGTTCTACATCTTTAGCACCAGGTGTTCCTTTCTTTCCGTCATCTTTGATTTCCTTCTTAGTTGCCGGTTTTTTTCGTTGCCATGTTAATTTTTGATCTTTTCTTCCTTTATTTTCAACGAAAATCTCTCGGGAGAATTACTTATACGTGTGACAAACTCCGAAATTGATTAAATTGAGATCCTCTTTACAGAAGATTGTAGAACCAATACCTTTAGACTTTAGTACTATATCTATATCCATACCCTCTTTTATAACAAAATGTAGGATGTCTGCAAATTTTGTGGCATCGTCGCAACAACAGATCACCTCGATCTCCTTCTGCTCGTCTGGCTGCAGGACCCCCTTCTTCTCAATTGGTTTGAAAACTGAATTTTTATTCTTTGTGAAAGCGTGGAAATCAGCGACTATCCTTGAATTATTCTTAATAGTAATTTTTTTGGAATAATCTTTTAGGACCTCGCACTACCCAAAATCAATCTCTTTATCTCCTATGACTTCAACTCGAGGACCAATAGAGTTTGCAACAATATTTATGACATAGGGGAGACCATTGTTGGCCCCTACTATACTAATACTTAGAGGAAGTGTAATTTCCCTTAATTTCATTGTCATAAGGGTAACTTTGATGGTAACATCCTTTCCTGGTTCGATTGTATCGGATTCAACATCTACTTTGTATGTAGCAAGTGCTTTAGACTCATCATTCTGTGGTAAGACAATGAATTTAGCCTTGAGTGTCGAGTTGTTAATGATTGTAATTCCTCTTGTATCGGGATCTCTTAAGAAGATCTCGTCAAAGTTTAGGGTGTCTTTAGGCTTAATTTCCACTATAGGGACTTCTGACTCTGCCTTGATTGGGAGAGAGTACATGTCCTGCCCTACTCCTTCAATGTCAACTACCATCACCATCTCATATTTTTTGCAAGATTTTGGGATGAATGTTATTATTATGTCTTTTTCCTAACCCTTATCTATTTAATCCCTTTACGGGTTAAGCTCGAATTCCTTGTGGAGAGTTTGTTTTCCATCGCCAGGGATTCTCAAATTATACCAAAATGACACATTGCTTTAATTTGTGAGTCTGATCTTACTTGTTACTGGGAAACTATAAGAAACCTTACCGAAATTTATCTAATCAATATCAAAGCTAAACTTAGGTGCAGTTACGTGGCCAAAACAAGTCAACGACAATAGATCTGTAGAACCCTCTAATCTGAATCTAAAAGTTTCTTTGAATTCACCGGGAATAGTCGAACAGAATTCAATCTCAATGGTCTGTCTATTACCAACTTCGAGGGTGCCCTTAGTGACATGGAATTTAAACATTTTTCCGAAATTTCTTTCATTTGGCAAGAGTTCATATTTGCACTCGATTTCTCCTCTGTTCTCTATAGTTATCTGATATCTCTCTTTCTCATTGACGTTCTTATTACCGATTGGTAGATCTGTCTGGGATAGGAAGGCTTTAGGACCTATTCCTTCTCCTGCAAGATTTAAAGCTAGTCGTTCTTCTGAGCAAGAAATGTTGCAGAACGCGATGCAGGAGTATTGCAGAGCTCCTTTAGGAACGAACGTGAGGGTTATGGTCATTTCGGAATTCGGCCAGATCTGACCCTACTACGGTTCAATAGAGAAGATATCATCTTGGAATAAGAGGAGGTCATCCTCAATAGCCTTTCGGATGTTTTTATATTTTCTTGCTAGCATTAGTTCTGCCTTTTTTTGGCGTTTTAGGAGAATAGCCTTCTCATCTTTGTCTTCTTCATCGGAGTCATCGTGATCCTCGATCTCAAACTCTTCGTGTATGGCTTCGTTATTGACAATCTCTTTAAGTAGCATCCTTTCCTCTGCCTCTTCCTCTTCTAGTTATTGTCTTAACCTATTCTTCTTCTCCTGCTCCTCCTTTTCGGTTGCGAATGCCCTCCATTCAAAATCTACTTTGACTTCACTTTTATTTATAATTGAAAGTGTTTGTTGTGTCTAGAGACCAATATAAGCATCTTCCATATTTATGTAGTATTTAGACAAGTAGACGCTGCTGTTGTTGGCTATCCCCATTAACGGAATGTAGGCTTCAAGTTTGTCATATTGGAGAACTGCCTCGCTCTTGAAGGTCTTGATTTCGTGAGGGAAGAACTAGACAACGATTTATTCATTTTTACCGTACTCAAGGACTCCTTCTTTCTTGTCCGCGTCGAATCCTTAGGGTAACTTGAGGAACCATTTTGTTGTTTTTTCACCTAAATTTCGAATTATTATTGGTTTTTCAGTTATATATTTAACTGGACATTTTCCAAAATCAAGAAAATCTGGGAAATCTATCATAGCGCGTTTTCCTACAGCCCAGATAGGGATAATGAACTACTCCCGTTCCGTTATAACCGTCAGATCGTATTAATAATCGATTTTTGCCTCGGGGGAGAATTTAATATAAAAATTAGCTTCTAAGCTAGGGGCGACCTTGAAATAGTTAGAGCAATTAACATTACCTTATTTCCTGAATATAACTGATCGTACTCTTCCTCTCCCTTCAATTTCTCCTATGAAGTTCTTTTTTTAACTGTATTGGTGGGGGCAGGTATCACCTATTGTTATATATATAAATTAGATTACTTAAAATAGTCTGGAATCAGGTGGAAGAATTTTGACCCTTCTTGCGACCTTGTCTTTATTCCTCAACTTTAAAAGCTTCTATTTAGACTATAGGGGTTCATAATCGATGAATTGTATTATTGGGGGTATGGCTTCGAAGAGAGGTTCATCGATTGGGACGTTAGTGTCCGTATAAATACTGTAATCAGCTAGGTTGAGGAATTTAGTGATTTTTGACTTCTGATGGAAGTCTTCACTGATGTTTCCGCTTAGTTATTTTTGAACTAGTTGAGATGGTGTCTATTAAAAATTTTTAAAAGATTTTTTGAATTACTAATTTAACTACTGATGTCTTATTTTTTTAAGAACTTTTGGATGTGGAGTTTTAAGTTCCGGATTGCATTTTTGTGTTAAGTTCCTTAAATTTAGATAAAAATTATTATGAAAAAATAATAATAGCAAAGTTATATTATTTTAACAAATCAAATAATTTTTGGATAAATAAAAAATTAATTTAAATCATTTAAGAGTTTAAATACTTAATTCTACATCTTACTGTTTTTGGTATCCCCTTGTAGTTCTATTCTTATATATATATGCAGATAAAGCTACAATTACCATAAAATGCACAAATATTATTATAAGGTAAAAAATATTAATTATTTTATTATATTCATTGTCTAACTAGAACTACAGAATCACCCTGTTATGATCGTCTTAGATATATCTAAGTGTCCGGAGGAAGTAGTACTTAAGGTAAGATTGTTTGTATATCTCCGCTTCTTCTTAGGCATTGTAACCGGAGTGTGGGGCTTGTATCATTGTAGTTCTCCAAGAGGGGATAGTGTCCCCCGGGTGGTAGAAAGTCATGGAACCGTATAGATGTTAGGTGTTTTAGCCACCAAAATATTACTTATCCACAAATTTTATTTTATATTTTTAGCATATTGTGTAAATCTCACTGCCGGTAGAGTTCTGTTGAGCTACCATATAGCTTGTGTTTTAGCTCACTGTTTGATTAAAAAATATTTTTATGGCGTTGGAGAAAACCTCCCCCCCTATGAACTACACTATTTCCTCACTGTCCATACCCTCTGTTTTGATTTTCTCATATATGCTCTCAATTATATGTTTAAATAAGGGGTGATGGGGGGCGGACATAAATATTTTATTTGAAAAATATTCATTATCAAAAACTCCTATTATCACTTGGTAGGTTTCGAAGGGGTAATGGTCCCAGTTTTGCAATGACTTTAATGGGAAAACGTCTATTTCAGCGAATATGCCACCATTCAAGTAGAGAATAATGTATTTCCAGATTTCGGCACGCATCACTTGAAGTTTCAATGACTTGATTGCATTTAGATAATCCATGGGTTATATATTCTGCTCTAGAGTTAGGTTGATTTCAGCATCATTTGATATATTATAATGGAGTTGGGGGTTAAGTAAAAGCCATTCTAGTGTGCAGCCCAGTTACCCTTTATTGAGGATGTGAGACGCTGAGGTTTGGAATAACTTCAAATCGATTTTTGAATTTTCATTGTAGATAAGATCTTGAAAGGTAAGTTATCTTTTTATAAGGTAAATAACTATGAACAGTGAAATTTTCATTATTTATTTTTTGGTTTTTTTATATTATTTTTTTTATTATTATTTTAAAAATTTGACAAAAAAGTAGAACAAATTTATTTTTTGATAAATTTATTTAAAATAATTATAATATTA